>Ga0206890_1178_pt1 | contig 19356 bp, 7 predicted proteins | sample Alteio_BWOrgHeat_58_FD_152960 | JGI IMG/M metagenome (GOLD analysis project Ga0206890, IMG submission 152960) | Enriched cells from forest soil in Barre Woods Harvard Forest LTER site, Petersham, Massachusetts, United States - Alteio_BWOrgHeat_Nextera6 ... | reverse complement strand
CTCAGCAGGGTTGTTCCGGCGTAGAAGCTGACGGTTCCGGTTTCGCCGCTTGCGGTTGGCGAGGTGACGGTTGCGGTGAACGTGATGTTGGGCGTGCCTCCCGGAGTGCTGGAGGAAGTGGTGAGAGTGATGGTTGTGGATGCTCTCACCACGGTGAAGCTAACGGAACTGCCGCTGCTGGCATAGACCGAGTCGCCGCTGAACGCTGCCGTAACGATGTGGATGCCAACGGGAAGGTTCAACGTAAGAGGAACTGTGCCGGTGCCGAAGGGTACTGGGGGTCGCGATTGGCCATCGACAGACAGGGTTATGGTGCCACTGGGTGTTCCGGAGTTGGAAGCGAGTGAGACTACGGTGGAGAGAACGACGGGTGCTCCAAAGCCGATCGTTGATGTCGTGGGCGAGGTGATCGAGATTGCCGTGGTGGTGCTGACGAGGTGGTCGCCTGTGCCTGTGAGCAGTGCTTGCGCGGCCGCGTTGTTTGCAGCATTGGTGGCGAAGGAAAAGGCCTGGCTGAAGGAACCCGGTGCGGGTGGCGTAAAGGAGGCGTTCAGCAGGCAATTGGCTCCGGGAGCAACCGAGGATCCAAGGGAGCAGCCGTTTCCCGAAGCGGCTGTCACGGCAAAGATGGTGGTTGGCGCTGTTGGCGATGCCAGTTGGGATCCTGGAAAGGAAAGCGCTGCGTTGCCTGTGTTCGCCAGCGAGAAGGTTACGTTGCTGGTCTCGTTGACATTGGTGATTGGGAAGGTGACATTGCCGAGCGAACGATTGAGAGCGATTGGTGACGTTGTTTGTGAGTCTGCGATGTAGAGGCTGGCGTTGGGTCCCACGGCGAGATCCGCTGGGGCTTTGAGGTTCGGCAGGACGGTGTTTACAGTGGTCGTCCCGGCGAGGAGTTCGAGCACCTGGAGGCCGGTCGCATCGGCGATGTAGAGATTGCCAGCGGGGTCGGTGGCGATGCCTGCGGGAGTCACGGTGGTTGAGCCAAGGTTGACGGTGACCTGACCTTGGCCGGCGACAAATTCGACTACGCGGTTGTTGCCCGAGTCGGCGACGAAGATATCATTCGCTGCGTCGAGCGAGATACGGGTGGGCTTGTTGAGCCCGGTGAATGGGAGGATGATCTGCTGAGCTCCTCCGACGATTTCTACGATGCGATTGTTGCCGGTGTCGGCGATATAGATGTTGCCGACGGTGTCGACGGCGATGCCCTGTGGGGCTGAGAGGCCTGTGCCCAGGGTAACGATTGCGCCGCCAGCCGCTGGGAGTTCGGCGATGCGGTTGTTGTTTGTGTCGGCGACGAAGAGATTGCCCGCGCCGTCGATGGCGACTTGGTTTGGGTTGTTGACGCCGGTGATGAGTGGCGTGGTTGTGTTGTTACCGATGTTGATGGCGACGACCTGATTCGCCTTTGCGTCGGCGACGTAGAGATTGCCGGAGAGATCTGCGGCAATGCCTTGTGGAGTGAGTCCGGAGCCGAGAGATGTTTGGGTTCCGGGATCAACGGAGAGCTGCGAGGCAGTGCCAACGCCGCTGAGGAGCGATGTTGCAAGGGTTCCAGTTCCGCTTGCGCTAAGTTGCATGGAGCCGTTGCGCGCGCCTGGCTGGGTGGGAGTGAAGAGCACGTTATAGATGCAGAGCGTGGTTGCGGGAGTCGATGCGACAGGAGAGCATTGGCCGCTGCCGGCGTCGCTGAACTCAGTTGTTGAAGAGCCCTGCAGGGTGAAGGTGTCGGTTGCGGGCGTTGTAGCTACTGTAAATGCGAGCGGTTGGGTTGCGTTAGACCCCACAAAGGTGGCGGGGAAGGTGTTATTGAGGGAGTATTGGCGAAGGGTGCCGTTGTCGATTGAGTAGACATGACCGAGGTTGTCGCCGACGAAGCGCAGGCTGGGGCTGACGGAGGCCTGCAAGGCGGGGCAACCGTCGCCAACCTTGTCCGTAGATAGTGGTCCGGTGGATCCGCTGCAGTTGACACCGGGACCGGCCGCGGCTACTGCAGTTGCTGGATTGCCTGAGACGCCGAGTCCGGAATAGAGAGTTGCTATGCCGGTGTTGGGGTTGATCTGCCAGACGTAGCGATTGGTGTTATCGGCAACATAGAGATTGCCGGAGGCGTCGAGACCTGCGCTCTGCATGAGCGAGATGTTGAGCTGGGTTGCCGGTACGTTCGTTGCTCCGCCTGCCAGGGTTCCTCCACCAGCGACGGTGTAGATATTTCCTACGACAGGGCTGGAGACGCCGGGGATTGTGCCTCCGGCGTAGATGACTCGGAGGCGACCATTACAGCTGTCGGCGATGTAAAGATTGCTGGAGGCATCCATGAACATTGCATAGGGAGAGTTAAGCTTGGACTGTCCGGCTGGACCGCCGTCTCCGCCATAGGAGCCTGCTGTGGGACAGGCTGCCGCCGCGGTGGCGGTGCCGCCTGCGATGCTGTAGATGTAGCCAGGGGTTGGGGTTGCTGAGGGATTGAAGGCGGTGATCAGATTGGCGACTGCTGTCCCACCGACGTAGATTACGCGGACGTCACTGTTGGTGGTTGAGCCGGAGGAGTTGCCATCAGAGATGAAGAGATTGCCGATGGAGTCGACTACTACGTCGCGGACATTTTCGAAGCGTGCTGTGCGTGCGTTTGCACCGTCTCCTAAGAAGCCCGCTGTGGAACTGCCAGTGATGCTGTAGATGTAGCCAACTTGCGGGGAGGTCACTGTGGGGTTGAGCGTGGTGATCAAGCTGGCGACTGCTGTTCCACCGGCGTAGATCACGCGCATGCCTTCGCCCCCGGCGAGATTGGCGACGAAGACGTTGCCATTTGCATCGATCGACATGCCGCGTGGCTGTAGATCGGATTGAGTTGCGGGACATCCATCTCCGTTTGTCGCAACCGCTACGATTCCGCTGCCGGCGCCGTTGCAGTAGGCGGCTTTCGGCGATCCGGTCGTTGTAATTGTGCTCGCCAGGGAACCGGCGAGGGTATAGATGTGTCCGGGAACAGGGACAAAGTTCGGGATGGCGGGACTTGCCGCGATCAACATGGCGGTCAACGCAGGGCCACCCTGGTAGATGACCCGAATCACCCTGTCGCCGTAGTCCGAGATATAGATGTTGCCGTAGGCGTCGATGGCCGAACTGCTGGGAGACGTCAAAGTTGCCTGGCTGGGCAGGCATCCGTCCCCGAGGTTGATAGGGGTCGTGGCTGTGGGAAGCGTGAATGTGGGAATGTCATTTGTGCATGCCACTCCCGAACCGCCCGAGGGAAGACCCGCGATGGCAGAGAGAAAGGGAACCTGTGCCGTTGTTTGTGCGTGACCTGTCGTGGCGGCACCTAACAACATCGCTGTTAACGCGCTGCCTTTGAAAATCTGTGAAATCGTCATGACCCTATTTCCTCTTATCGCAATAACCTGAGCTGAAACGCCGCAACTAGAAGTGCAGCAGGAGTGAGAGCTGCAATCTGCGCCCGTTTGTACCGACCACGCCGTTGGTGCCGACCGTTGACTTGATCGTTCCGAAATTTCCCAGCGCCGATCCGGCTGAGGCCAGCTGGGTATTCGGGTTCGCGAGGTTCGCCTCATTGAAGAGGTTGAACGCGTCGACCTTGAACTCAAGATCCTTTTCCTGAGTCAACTGAAAGAAGCGTCCAACGGTGCCATTGGTCACGATAAAGGCGGGGCCATAGAGCGAATTGCGTCCCACGTTGCCGAATGTTCCCACCGCGGGATTTACGAACGCTGCGGTATTGAACCACTCCGCAGTCTCTGCCGTGCGAGATCTTCCGTGCGGCATATTCGGGTTCACACCGGGCACAAGATTTGGCCGCTGCGGACGTTGGTCAGTTAAGCTGACGTCACCTGCGAGAAAAATATTAATGGGGTTGCCGCTGCGAGCATTCAGGATTGCGCCTACGCGCCACCCGTTCACGATGCTGCGTAAGAGTCGCGAGTCGTAATGGACCATTGGCGTATTCCAGATAAAACCACCGTTCAGGATGTGGGTCGCCTGAAAGTCCGACGGGCCATACTGCGAGCGCAGATTGAAGGGCATCGGCACCTGCGCCGCATTCGTCTGCCCGTTACTCTGCAGATCGAGCGAACGCGAATAGGTGTAGGAGGCCAGGGCTGTCACACTCTTGCGAGCTCGCTGCCGATAGATGACCTGCAGCCCGTTGTAATTTGAAGTCGCGACGCTGGCATTGTCGACGACTCCCTGGCCGCCGTAGTTATATCCTGGATAAAGAACTCGCGCCGTGTAGGAAGCCGAGGCTGTCGAGGCATCAGCGCAGTAGGTTGTGGGGTTGCTGGCGAAGTATCCTCCGGAGCAATCGTAGATTGCCGGATTCTGGTCGAACTGGATGATCTGGTGGCGTCCGAGCTTGCCTACATAGTTCACTTCGATGGTTGCCGACTGGAGGATACGTTGCTGTATCCCGAGGTTGAAGACTTCCGTGTAGGGTGTAGTCAGATTTCTGTCGGCATAGTTGACGGCGTACGGCCCTGCGAACTGCGGACTGCCTTTGACATAGTTGGCTGGGATGGGATTCTGGCCTAAGAGCGGGTTAGAGAAACTACCGCTGGGCTGCGCGTAGGTCGCGGAGTAGTGATAGGGCTCGCCGACACCGACGATATTTGCATTGATTCCGTCGAAGAAGATGCCAAAGCCCGCCCGGATCGAGGTTCTGCCATCTCCGTGGAGATCGTAGTTGAGCCCGATGCGCGGGGCGAAATCGTTGAAGCGAGTGGGCACGACCCCCTTACCGATGCCCTGGTCACCGACATACGCCATGCTGGCCGGCGCCGAGGGAAAGACTGTTGACTGGAAGCCTGGGATGAAGGTGAGGGACTGTCCATCCGGCTGATACCACTGGAACGGCAGCTCGTAGCGAAGGCCGTAGTTGACGGTGAGTTTGGAGGTGGCGCGCCAATCGTCCTGCCCGTAGAAGTAAAACACATGCTGTTGAGCAGACAGATTGGTGGAATTTCCGAAAGTCTCCTGATAGGTCAGCCCAAGGAGAAAATCTCCAAGAGATGTCTCGGTATTCTGCTGCTCCGCTTCGATGAAGGGAACCTGGTCAAACCGGTGGATATATTGCAGTTCGAGATATTCTGCACCGAACTGGAAGTTGTGGCTGCCGTGCGACCAGGAAAAGTTGTCGCTGATCTCGTAGTTTGCGTTCAGCGTGTAACTCTTTCCAGAGTTGGCGCTGCCAAGAGTGAACTGGTTGGTCGCTTCCAGACGGGGCAGGGACGGCGTACCCGGCTGAACCAGAGCTGAGCCGAGTGTCTGCAGGGTTGTCGGATCGGTGGGGGCGATGTCGTAGGTGTAGCGCTTGTAACCAACGCGAAGAACATTCAGGGCATTGGCATTGACGACCCAGGTGTCTCCGATGCCGCCAAATGCGATGCCGCCAGTGTTCCGATCAAGCTCGTAGTTGGCTATCCCCTGACCCTGGCTGACGCTATTGGAAGTAATGTCGTTGACGCTCGTCATATAGAAGTGGGCGTCGAGGGTGTGGCGTTGCAGGTTCCAATCGATGCGAGCCATGCCGTTGTAGTCGTTGCGTGGCTGCTTCGCACTCGAGAGCGCCTGAGGGGGCGCGCCCGCAATGCTCGGTTGATTTGGCACGGGCACATACTGATTCAGGAAGTTAACCGCGACGGGGTTGAAGCAGATGCTCGGAATTTCGGCGTTTGGAAGATAGCGTTTGGTTGTTGCCGCGTTCGCCGCGGAGTTGTTCATGTAATTCATCATCGTGGTGACACATGGTGAAGTTCCCGTGCCACCCTGCTGGTGCCAGGTGGAGTTCAACTGGCTCGTTGCGCTTGCACCGTAAGTGCTCGAATAGAGCGGATTCTGAACAATCTGGTTTGGATTGGACCCCGCCGGAAAATTCCCCAGGAAGTTCGCGCACGTCATGCCGGCAAAGTAGGTCGAGGTGCAGGGAAGCGGAACACCCGGAGAAATGAGACCGCGCTGGGCATAAGTTGGAGTCTGGTCGATCGCGATGGCTTCGCCTGCGTAACGAAGGTCCTGAAAGGTGAGAAAGAAGAAGAGCTTGTCGCGACGGATTGGGCCACCCAGAGTTGCTCCGAACTGATTGGAGACGAGGTGTGGGTTGAAGTGCGTGATGTAGTCCGTCGCGTCGAGGGCGCTGTTCTGGAAGTACTCCCACAGCGTGCCGTGATACTGGTTTGTGCCGCTTCTCGTAATTGCGTTGAAGATGCTGCCTGCGTTACGCCCGTATTGCGCCTTGTAGTTATCGAGGAGCACGCTGACTTCCGTCATGGCGTGGGGCGGGGGGAAGTTCAGACCGGTATTGTAGAAGGCGTTGTTCCAGAGAAAACCATCAAGCAGAAACAGGTTTTGATTATTGCGTGAGCCGGAGACGTTGAAGGTCGGGCCACCCGTGTCGCTGGTGAATGTCGTTGGAGCGTTGACATTGGTCACGCCGGGCAGGAGCGCAGAAAGAGCTACAACATTCTGACCGTCGATAGGCAACTCTTCGACAAGCTTGTTCTCAATCACGGTACCAATCGTCGCGGAGCGCGTATCCAGGGTTGTGCTCGCAGCTTCAACCGTCACCGATTCAGTGGTGGTTCCGTTGTCGAGGTGGGCGTCGAGACGAACGTTCTGGGCAGCCTCCACCGAGATTGAGTTGATGACGTAGGTTCGGAAGGAAGGAGCCGTGACCGTCAGGTTGTAGGTGCCGACCGGAATATCCGAGAAGAGATACTCGCCCTTGGTGTTCGCCTTGGCCGTGAAGGATTTGCCTTGATCCGGCGAGGAGAGGGTTGCGACGGCTTCGACGACTGCGCCGCCTTGCTGGTCTGTGATATTTCCGGCGACGGTTCCTGTGTTACCCGCCTGACCAAAAGCGATTGGGCCTGTGCCAATCAACACGGCTATGATGCATAAGGCGCTGGATGCGAAAGACTTTAGGCTCTGCAAACCACTCTGCTTGCTGGACTTACTGGGTCCCGATAAAACGATCATACTGCTCACCCTTCTCTGCTGAAGCATGGGAACACCGGTGCACACTGAGGGCCCAGACAAACCCAGACTTCTTTGTCTTTTTGGGCAAGTTTCCTTGCCCAGCGCAAATCTACTATTTAGTAACAAGTGCGAACGATGATATTAGAGCTTTGCTACAACAATCGGCAAGAAAATATTGGAGGCAGCGCAGGAATAGCTCCCGTCGCCATTGAAGAACCCCTTTTTTGGGTGGCCGGTCAGGCCCTTAACAACACAGCATTCACCAATCCGTAAAGGTTTTCACGTGGGTGGTTGATTGGATAGGCCTTGGAATAATGGAGGCCATGGCAACCGAAGAAGAACGCTATCCCGGGGGAGGCGGGGCTATGAAAATCGAGGATTTCGGCCGATCATCGAACTATCGCGAGGATTAACTGCTCTGACCGATTACCGAATCGTGCCAGCATCCCCTGGCACAATTGATATCCTGAAAAAACAACAGCAGCCAAGTGTAGCTTGTCGCATTCTGCGCACGCACAACCGATAATCTTCAGGGTACCCATTGTCATTCGTTCAGAGATTCCGGATTTCGGCTTTATTCTGCGCCATCGCGTTGCTTGTCTGCGAGCTTGTAAGTCGGCCCTACGCAAATAGTGGCATCTGCGACGACGGCCCGTACATACTCATCACACAGAAGCTCGCAGCCACTGGCCACATTTTCTTCAACGGCTGGTCGGGGGCCATGCTGATCTGGCAGCTTTACCTTGGCGCCGCCCTCATTAAGCTTTTTGGCTTCTCGTTCACCACGGTTCGCATGAGCACACTGCTGGTAGCCATGGCTCTAGCCTTTTTCCTGCAGCGCACTATGGTTCGGGCGGGCATTGGCGAGCGCAATGCAACCATCGGGACATTAGCCCTCGTCCTCTCGCCGCTCTATCTCCTGCTCTCTGTCACCTTCATGAGTGACATCCATGGTCTCTTCGCAATCGTGCTTTGTCTCTACGGGTGCCTGCGGGCCTTGCAGGCATCCAGCACCCGTGCGGCCATCAGTTGGCTCTGTTTTGCGGTTACAACTAACGCGATCTGCGGCACATCCCGCCAGCTGGCATGGATCGGCATCCTCGTGATGGTCCCGTCCACTCTCTGGCTGCTACGAGCCCGACGTCGTGTTCTACTCGGCGGCGCCGCAGCGACATTTGTGGGTTTTCTCTTCATCCTGGGTTGCCTGCATTGGCTCAAACATCAACCTTATACCTTACCCGAACATCTTCTGGTTGGTGCTTTTCCTGTGAAGCACACCCTCTTCCAGTTCCTCTGTTTCTTCCTGGAATTTCCCTTTCTTCTGCTTCCCGTCATGGTCTTGTTCCTGCCTGAGGTCCGCAAGAGCAACTCCCGCGCGATTGCCATCGTCTGCGCATTAGCTTTCGGTTATCTCCTTCTCGCCACTTACCCAAGCCATTTCCGCGACAGCTTCAGGTATCTGCGGGAGCCGACGTCGCAAGATTGGATCAATGTCTATGGAGGCTACGAGTCGCCTATCAAGGGGACGCACGCCATCTTCCTTTACCCATGGATGCAGAAAATCTTAACCGTTGCCGCATTCGGCAGTCTGATCGGCCTGATTTGCTCATTGGTAAGTTGGAGTCGAATGCTACCTGCGCAAGACTCCGTCCGGAGGATCTCCTGGAAGGAACTCGGGGTGCTCCTCGCTCCCTTCACAATCGCTTATATCGTTCTTCTCTTTTCCCGAGCTATGACAATTTCGGTTGAAGGGATTTACAACGGGGTGATCGATCGCTATGGACTCGGGTTGCTGCTGGTCGCGCTTCTCTGCCTCATCCGCTACTACCAGGAGCGAGTCCAGTCGCAGCTTCCGCTTGCAAGCGTTCTGATGGTTGGGGTCATGGCGGTCTATGGCATCGCCGTTACCCATAATATGTTTTCGTTGTATCGCGCCCGGGCGGACCTGGCCGCCGAACTTCGCGCTGCTGGGATTCCGGAAACGTCTATCGACAACGGATGGGATTACAACATGGTGGTGGAACTTCAGCTCTCTGACCACATCAATGATCGCGATATCGAAGTGCCCGCACATGCGTATGTTCCAACCCCTCCGCTCCCAGCTGGCACCTGCCCGATGTTTTGGTACGACAAGACCCCTCACATCAAGCCTCTCTATGGCGCCTCATCCGACCCCGACGCTTGCTACGGTCCAGCGCCCTTCGCTTCGGTGCACTATTCCCGCTGGCTGGCCGACGCGCGCGGCACGACACTCTATATCGTCCGGTATACCGCTCCTTCAAAGCCGTAAGGGCCTTGGTAATCTCACCGCGGCTGGGGTCGCCGGGGACGACGTTCGCATCATCTCAACGGCGAAATGGCCCGCAGGCTTCCACACTCGCCGCGCTGATCCTTGATCGACCGTCCTCTTAGCGTAGGTCGTGACACCAGCATCATCACTTGGTCGCAGTTACCGAATACTGCCCCCCAAGTGGCACTCTCGAGAGGTACGGTTCGACTACACGTAAACCGGCCAGCGCGTGGGGAAAGAACACGTGATAATGCGTCTTCACATTCTTCCATCCGCTCGAACGATAGCTCTCCACAAGTTGTTTCGCCCGGATCAACCGCGCATTCTCATCGAATGGGCACGAGTTCACGACACGCACAGTTAGTGGGTTCAGCGGGTTATGCTCAAAGATGCCAAGCATCCCACCGGGGCGTGTGACCCGGAGTAACTCGCGCAGCCAATAAGCATGTTCTTCATGTGGAATGTGGTGAAACACGCATGCAGAAAACGTCATGGCGAACGAATTGTCTTGAGCAGGGATGCGCTGGTCTTCGATTCGTAGGCCCGTTGACATCCCAGGAAAACGCGCTTCCGCGACTTCCAGGCTCCGCTGCGAAATATCCGCCCCAGTCAGCCTCGCGTCTGGGAAATACCGACGAAAAAAGGGAGTGGAATTGCCTATGCCTGACCCGAAATCCAGTATGCTCTCGGGCCGTAGATCGCGTTCCTTCGCCATGTGGCTCAGTACCCTGACCTTGTAATCGTGGAAGAACTCCGGCTTCTCGCCGCTCGCAGTAATATGCTGCTCAAGCACCTGGTCATATTCATTAGCAAATTGGTCGAATTCGGCGGTATCCATAGTCCAATCCCTTTCACGATGTCTGGTGAACGTCACGTCCTTGACTACTTGTTCCCGATGACTGGTCTTCCCATCAGATATCATCTGGAAGATTGAATCGCCTTTTTACGATCCAGGTTGGCCGATGCTTGACCTCTTCGAACAGCCGGCCGATATACTCGCCTAGAATTCCCATACATACGAGGTTGACCGCCGAAAGTAACAGAACTGTAAAAATGAGCGATGTCCAGCCCGTAGCATTACGCGGATTGAATCCGAAGAGCGTCAAATTCGTCACGTATCCGACGACGACAAACACCGCGCCAAACACGCAAGCAGCAGCGAGAGCGAGGCCCATAGACATGATGAGATGGAGTGGACGGTAGCTGAAATTGAAGATGCCATCTGACGCCAGTTTGAGGAGTTTGCGGAAATTGTACTTCGGTTCACCCGCAAATCTGGCCTCTCGTTCGTACGCCATTCCGGTCTGTCGAAAACCCACCCAACTTCGAAGTCCTCTAACGAACCGGTTGCGCTCTGGAAGTCGGTTCATCGTATCTACCACCTCTCCCCGCATGACGCAAAAATCCCCCGAGTCGAGTGGAATGTCAAGAATGGCAAGTCTCTTGAGCATGCGGTAATACGCCCAGTAGGAGACTCGTTTAAGCAAATTTTCCTTCCGTTTCGTCCGGATGGCATAGACCACATCCCAGCCTTCCCGAATCTTCTGAATAAATGGAAGCAGCTCCTCCGGAGGATCCTGGAGGTCGGCATCCATCACTATGACGATATTTCCCTTTGCGTGCATCAGGCCCGCAGAAACAGCTGCCTGGTGTCCGAAATTGCGAGAGAGGCTGATCACCTTGAGCCGAGTGTCCACCGAACCTATCTTCTCGCAGATCTCCACTGTCCTGTCGCGGCTCCCGTCGTCTACGATCAAAATTTCAAAGTCGTCCTGCCACGGCGGAGCCGCCTCCACGATGCGTCGGTACAGTTCGGCTATGCCGTCTTCCTCGTTGTAAGCGGGAATTACAATTGAGATCATTGATTGGATTTCCTCAGTCATCACAGCATAAAGCACAACATAGCGGGTCGAGAAATTGGGAGGGTTGATGAGAGTTCTTGTGACTGGTGGGAGTGGCTATGTGGGTTCACATGCTGTCAGGGAGTTGGATGCGGCAGGACACGATGTAGTAATTTATGACAATCTGTCAACGGGTTTTCGTCGTCTATCGACGGGATTCAAACTGATTGAAGGCGATATTTGCGACACGGAGAAAATCTCTCAGTGCCTCAGCGGCATGGACGCCGTGATGCATTTCGCGGCTTCCGCCTATGTTGGAGAATCAGTTGTAGAGCCACGGAAGTATTTCCGAAACAATGTCGAGCATGCGCTCACGCTTCTAGACGCGGTCCTGGCCAGTTCTGTCCGGATTTTCATTTTCTCTTCAACTTGTGCAACCTACGGAGTTCCACGCGAGTTGCCTATCACGGAGAAATGCCCGCAGGATCCAGTCAACCCATATGGGGCGTCCAAGCTATTTTTTGAGCACATGCTTTCGGCTTATGCCGCCTCCCATGGTCTCCGCTACGCGGCCCTCCGCTACTTCAACGCTGCCGGCGCCCATGCATCTGGCAAAATCGGCGAGATTCACGATCCAGAGACCCACCTCATTCCGCTCGCACTCAAGGCAGTTATGGGAACAAAGCCTCCGCTCACCGTCTTCGGCAAGGATCTGGACACTCCTGACGGCACCTGCGTGCGTGACTTCGTTCATGTGTCGGACCTGGGCGGCGCGCATGTAAGGGCTCTCGACCATCTGGCCAGTGGCGGAGCCTCAATCCGCCTGAATCTAGGAACTGGCAGCGGCACATCGATATTGCAATTGCTCGCCGCAATCAAGAAAGTTACCGGGAAAGAGGTACCGCACCACTTCGCGGGCGCGCGTGCCGGCGACCCACCAATTCTTTACGCGGACCCCACGAAGGTTAAAGACGTCTTGGGGTGGTCAGCGAAGGCTGACCTGGAAGAGATCGTTTCGACGGCGTGGCATTGGGAACAAGAGTTGGCGACCTCATAATCCCCCCAAAACCGTGACAGGAGAGTGGCAATCGATCGCGAACTGAATCCTGACCTGCCGGTCGACTTCGCGGATGCAGCCCAGATTCAGCAGGTGCTTTTCAATTTGCTAGAGGACGCCTACGAAGCCATGTCTCGTTCAGAGGAGCCGAAGAAGCTAACGCTTAGGACCGACTTCACCGACGATCACGTTGGCCTCGAAGTCGGAATCAACGGTGGTTGTGTCACCAGTGTGGAGCATCTCCTTGAAGCGGTCGTCGCGAATGAATCACGGGGAAAAGTCTTGGCCCTCGCAATCAGTCGTTCCATCATCGAGGCTCAAGGGGGCACCCTCGAAGCTATTCGACGAGAAGGAGAAGTGACAGGTGTTCGCATCGAGCTGCCTCGCTTTCAGTTCACCGTGAGAATGGTGGATTTGAATGGAGCCAAATTCGCGCGAGTCCTTTACCAGGCCTTACATGTGCAGGTCCAGAGCGCATAATTCTCAATCCTGACGTCCGCCGCTTGATTCACCTGGGGTAGCAGGTTGATCGATTGGCGAGAATATAAGGTGTCGTCAGTGTTTCCAGTGAAAGTCGGATCCGCGGAAAAGCACTCCGGCGCCGATGCGGAGCTGGTTTTGCCGGTCTCCCTGAACATTTCTGAGCTCGGAATAGAAATAGTCGGCTTGAACCGCGCGTATCCAGACGTGTCTGGATAGGGCGATGTCGAGGCCTCCGCCGACGGTCGCAGCATAGGATGTGTCGTAACTCGTGGGAGACTTGCCCACAGGAGCCGGAAAGTAGCCGTCAAAGCCGTGCACTCCGCCGAAGAGAGCTTGTCCGAACGGTTGGAAGCGCGTGTGGTTGGGAAGGCGCATTCTGATGCCTCCCATTCCGTAGAAAAGGCTAAGGCCCGTGTTGAAGCCAGGGATGTGATCGGTCGTGTGGCCTCCTGCCTCGACGACAGCGGAGAAGTTATGCCAGACGGGCACTGAGAACCCTCCGACGGCACCAGCCATCCAGAAGCAGCCGCAGCCGCCGACCGGCGCGTTGGCGTACATCTCGCTGAAGGTGACATATCCGTCGATAGTGTTGGCAGGCCGCTGGGCTGATATCGCAGGCGTGAGCGATGACAGCAGTACGAAGACGAAAATGCGAATGTATCGCCCCATCGCTCCTCCTATTCGACGGTCAGTGTTGCAATCGTGTTGTGCACCAGGCTCCCGCTGGTCCCAGTTACAGTGATGGTGTATGTCTGTTGCGTCTGCGAGAAGTAGCCGCCGGCGCCGCACCCGGTGACGACTCCGATTGACGTTAGTGCGAGCAACAGCCAGAGAAGCAGCCGTGGCGGCCCGCTGCGCGTTCTTCGAAGCAGTGCCAATGGCGCGAGCAGCACTGCCAGGACCAGAGGAGTCTTCGAGCCGTACCTCATAGCTGCATTTTGCTTCGGTACACTTACGGTGAAGGTAGAGTTTGCGCCCGCGGACCCCGGTGTTACTGTTGCTGGGGAGTAGGTATAGGTGGCGCCCGGCGGCAGGTTGGTCGCCGTCAGTGTGACCACGTTGGTGAATGGCGCATTCACCGATGTGATTGAGATGTTGTAGCTGGCTGAGGCTCCCGGAGGAATGCTCTGGGCGGTGGTCATGTTGCTTAGTGCGAAGTCCGCCGCGGCTGTGATCACGAGGGAGACAGGAGAGGACACTCCGGCAGCGAAGTTTGCATCGCCGCTATAGCTGGCTGTAATCGAGTGAGTGCCCTGCGAGAAGCTCGGTACGCTAATCGTCGCCGTACCGTTGTTGATGGTCACTGTTCCGAGGAGCGTTGTTCCATCGTAGAAGGTGACAGTTCCGGTCGCTCCTTGGGGAGCCGTAGCCGTAATTGTCACAGGAGTGCCGGAGGGGGTCGGATTCGGCGAGACGGTAACGGTAGGAGCGCCAGCGGCCATGTTGACTACCTGCGATAGCGTGGCCGAGGTTGCGCCGTTGTAGTTTGTATTGCCGGCATACTGTGCTGCGATGACGTGAGTGGCCGGCGCGAACGCGCTTATCGTTAGTGTTGCCTGTCCGCTGGCGATGGTTCCAATGCCCAGCGTGGTCGCACCGTCGCTGAAGGTCACGGTCCCTGTAGCATCTAAGGGCACCATCGCCGTGAAGGTCACCGAGCTGCCATAGGTCGACGGGTTCGGCGACGAAGTCAACGTGACTACTGGGGTCGCCTTGGTCACAGCCAGCGTTCCAGAGACAAAGCCCAATAGGTAGTCGCGGGAGTTGAGGCCGGCCACCGTTATGGAATAGCTGCCTGGCGGCGAAAGCACATTAGACGTGGTGGAATACACCGGGACGCCAACGACCGATCCCGCATACGTATCCCCGTTGACCAGAGTTCCAGAGACGCTATAGCTGAATGCGGGATCTCCTTCGCGGTAGGCTCGTGTGGCATTTTCCACCGTCACTGTAAGTGCCGGGACTCCGGCGGCCCCGCCGTTCCTTTGAACGACGGTGAGGGCCGCAGGGCTGCTCGTGCTATCGCCGAAATTTCCATCGCCAAGATAGTCCGCCTTAATCGTATAGGCCCCTGCGTGGATCGCTGTCGTCGTCAGCGTTGCAACGCCGCCGGAGACGGTGCCGGTGCCAAGGACAATCGAGCCCTCAACGAAGTTAATTAACCCTGTCGCTGCACTTGGGGTCACAGTTGCGGTCAGAGTAACCGGGTCGCCATACTGCGCGGAGGCGGGATTGATCGCAAGCGCGGTGGCTGTGGCACTCGTCACAATCGTGAGAGTCCCTTTAACAATCCCAAGCACATAGTTCTGGCTGCCTAGCCCATTCACGTCGATAGGCCAGGTCGTGCCGGCTGGTGACGCTGGCGTGGCCGCCGTGGAATACACAGGCGGGCCTGTAATCGCGGTATCATAGGTGTCTCCGTTCACCAGCGCGCCCGAAGGCACATAGTCGAACTGCGGGTTCGCGGCACCGAAGGGCCTGCTCTCGTTCTCCACTGTGGCAATCAGGGCGGGGCTGCCGTCGGGCGCAGTCATCTTGGCTACGGTTATTGTCTGCGGATCACTTGCGCTGGTGGCATAGGTCCCGTCTCCGTTGTACAAAGCAGTGATGGTATGGGTTCCGGCATTCAGGGTTGTCGTCGTAAGAGTCGCCACACCTCCGGAGACCGTTGCCTGGCCAAGCAGGACAGCTCCATCAAAGAAGCTGACGTTGCCAGTCACAGCTCCTGGCGCCACGGTTGCCGTCAGCGTAACGGTGTCGCCGTATTGGATGTCGACAGGACTGTCAGCAAGGGTAGTTGTCGTGGGAGTCTCCACGACGGTCAGGGTTCCCGGAAGAAGCTGGAGAGTGTAGTTCGCGGATGTAAGCCCCGAAACCGTGACCGCAAAGGTTCCCGGCACTGTCCCGGCCGCTGTCGAGTAGGCCGGCGTGCCCATAACTGCGGTGGCATATGTGTCTCCATTCACCAGCGTTCCCGACGTGGAGTATGTAAACGGAGGGTTGGACTCCGTCGTTGTGCGCGTGGCATCGTTGACCTTAACGGTCAACGCCGCTCCGCCGCCAGGAGCAGTCCGCTGCGTGACGGTCAACTGCACAGTATTGCTCGTGCTCGGGGGAACGTTCGCATCCCCTTCATACTCTGCAGTGATGTTATGTGTGCCGGCTGGCAGTGTGCTGACCGGCAGCACTGCTGTCCCAGTGCTGTCCACCGACGCAGATCCCCCCAGACTCGACGAACCATCAAAGAACCTGACCAGGCCGGTAGCGCCGGAAGGTGCAACCACTGCCGTCAGCACCACCTCATTGCCGTACACCACCGTCGCAGGCGCTACGCTTAACGTCGTCGTTGACTGCGAGCTTGCCGTAATCACGAGGTTTCCGTTCACGAAACTGAACGTATAGTTGACTGCCATGAGGTTTCCGGCTGCGGCGACGATTGGATAGGTTCCCGCCGAAGACGCCTGAGTTGCGGTGGTTGACAAAGCGGCAGAACCGGTAACGACGTTCTGCGTATCTCCATTGACGAATCCCGTAATCAATGCCGTGAATGTCGGATTGGGTTGGCCGAAGACTCGCGTGGCATCATTCGCCTTCACCGTCAGCACCGCTTGGGTCGCGGTCAAAGAGAAAGTAGCTGGTGTGCTTACGCCTGTCACGCTGGCCGTCGCCGTAAGCGATCCGGTGGCCGTCGGATTCGCCGTTACCTGCGCAATGCCACTGGCATTGGTCGTTGCAGTCAGAGGATTGAAGCTCAACCCAGTGCCGGTGAAGGTGACGGTTATGTTCGGCACCCCAGCTCCGGTCTCGTCCGTTACCGTCACCACCAGGGGATTGGCGAACGGTGTGCCGTAAACCGTCGTCTGCCCACCGCCTCCGCTAGCGACAATATGGTTCGGCCGGCGAACGATCGTCTGGGTCAAAGTTCCGCTTGATCCCGCATAGGCTGCACTGCCGGGATAGGACGCTTTGATGGTGTGAGTACCAAGCGCAAGCGAAGAAGTCGTGTAGGTGGCGATATAGTTGCCGGAGACGAGGTTCAGCGTCCCGGTTCCCAGCAGTGACGTTCCGTCGAAGAACGAGACCGTCCCCGTCGGTCCCGTTACCCCGAGAGGTATCGGGACGACTGTCGCGGTGAAGGTCACGTTGTTGCCGGTGGTCTGCGGATTCACGCTGGAGGTGACGGTCGTCGTCGTCGAGGGCGAAGCCACCACGTACGGATAAGCGGTCAGGTTCCCTAACTCCGGAGAGTCCCCGTTGCCGACGCCGGAGCTGGTCTGGCCCGCCTCATTCCCATAGGCAGCGAAGAGAAAGAGCACGTGCAACCCGGTAGGCTGCGCGGGAAGCGTAATCGTGTAGGTCCCTGGGTTCGCGCCGCCCGCGCTGGTCACAATCCCCAGCTTGGATGGGCTGGAGCCGTCCACCCCGTAGTACACCTCCGTCGGCGGCGGATTAGTCACTGTGAGACCGGTGTAAGGGCTCGTGCTGCTGTAGGCGCTGGTCACACTTACGGTGAAGCTTGGCGTGTGGTTCACTGTCTGGAAGACCTGGAACGTGGGGCTTCCCGGCAGAGGCGAAATGGTCTGCGAATCGGCGGTCCCGGTGATCACCGTAGTGAGCGGAACTGGCTGGTGTCCATCCGCATTGATCGCCGTCACGCTGTTTCCGAGGTAATTCGCAGCGTAGACTTGGTCAGTCGCAAGGTCCACGTCCAAAAAATACGGACTGTTTCCGGCGGGAATATTCGTTAGCAAAGTGTTGCTTGCGCCATCGATCACCGCCACCACATTGCTTTGGATGCCTCTTTCGGTGACATATATCTTGTTCGTGACAGGGTTCACCGCTACCGCATAAGGTGATCCAGTGAGCAGCGGCACTCTGGTTGGAGTGGCAGTCGCGCCGTCGATGAACGTTACGCTGTTGTCAAACTGGTTGGCGACATAGATCTTGTTGGTGACCGCGTTGACCGCCAGATTATAGGCGCCGCTGCCTGCGGTGACTGTGCTCGTTGCGTTGTTATTCGCGGCGTCGATCACCGTTACGATACTGCCTGTGCCCGAGCCGCCGACGTAGACCTTATTGGTCGCCGCATTGACCGCAACCGCAAAAGGGCTCGCGGTCGACACGGACACCGTGGCAGAGACGGTATCGGCCACGCCGTCTATCACGCTCACAGTGTTGTCTTGAATATTGGCGACGTAGAGTTTGTTGGTCGCCTGGTTTATCGCTATACCGTTGGGATGGTTCCCTACCGTCACTGTAATCGGGGGAGCCGCGGGGTTCCTGCCGTTGATTACGGTCACGGTATTGCCTGACGAATTCGAGGCGTAGATCTTGTTTGTTAAAGGATTGACAGCGACAAAATTGGGGGCGCTTCCCGCAGTCACCGTGGCCGCGATGGAATTGTCCGCGCCATTGATCACCGTAACGCTGCCGTTGGTGCCAACAGGAGAGTTGGTGACATAAACGGTATTGGTCACAGGATTCACCGCAACCGCAAACGGACTGCTTCCTGCATTCACCGTGGTCGTCGCGTTGGTGGTCCCGTCGATTACCAGCAGGTTGCCATTGGTGGCAGTGTTGGTGACATAGATTTTGTTGGTCACCGGGTTCACCGCCACGCCAATCGGGCTGCTCCCAGGCCCCAAAGTGCTGGTGGCATTGATGTCCATGTCGATCACCGTTATGGTGTTGTTGGTCAGGTTGCTGGTATAGACCTTGTTGGTGATCGGATTCACCGCAATCGCAAACGGAGCCGCGCTCAAATTGATGGTTGTCCTGACCATATCGGTCGCACCATCAATCACGCTCATCGTATTGTTATTGTTCGAGACATAGACCTGATTCGTCACCGAGTTCACCTGAAGCCGAACAGGACCGGGGCCTACAGTTACGTTGGTCTTGAAGGTATTGCTCGCTCCGTCGATCACAGTGACGTTATTACTGGCGTTATTGACCACGTAAATCTTGTTGGTCACAGGGTCTACCCCGATGGCATTCGGAGCAGTACCTGCTGGCACGGTTGTAACGACCCCATTGGTAGCGCCGTCAATGACAGTTACGTTATTGCTGCCGCTATTGGCCACGTAGATCTTGTTGGTCACTGGGTTCACCGCGATTGCCGTCGGATTTGTACCCGCCGGCACTGTGACCGGTGGCGCAGCGGGATTCGCCCCGTCGATCACGCTTATGCTGACGCTATTGGCGACGTAGATCTTATTGGTCACCGGGTTCAGTGCAATCACATGCGGGTTTGTGCCCGCGGTTATGGTGTTCGTGACGGTATTCGTCGCCCCGTTGATCACACTGACGGAATTACTGGCTTCATTGGCGACGTAGTAAGTATTCGTGACCCTGTTCACCGCACCCGCAACGGGACTTGTTCCTACGTTCACTGTCACAGGGGTAGCGGTCGGATTCGCCCCATCGATCACGCTGACCGTTCCGCTGCCGCTATTAGAGACGTAGATCTTGTTGGTCACCGGATTGACCACAGCATCAGAAGGAATGGTCCCCACGATCACACGGGTCGTAGGGGCGGCCAGGTTCCCTCCGTCGATTACCGTGACAGTACCCCCACCAGAGTTGACGACATAGATCTGGTTGGTCGCCGGATTCACTCCCAGGGCACTAGGGTTCGATCCGACGGGGATGACATAGGGATTGGTCTGCCCGATCAGACTGGAGGCTGCGGCAAA
>Ga0206890_1177_pt1 | contig 19391 bp, 16 predicted proteins | sample Alteio_BWOrgHeat_58_FD_152960 | JGI IMG/M metagenome (GOLD analysis project Ga0206890, IMG submission 152960) | Enriched cells from forest soil in Barre Woods Harvard Forest LTER site, Petersham, Massachusetts, United States - Alteio_BWOrgHeat_Nextera6 ... | reverse complement strand
GCTGTACATGTTCCCGTAACGTGTTACCCCCGGCCACGTGTAGAGACGCAATGCATTGCGTCTCTACCAAACATGTGTGACGACCACCCATGCGTTTCTACTAAACATCCAGTTACCCACACGGGTGTTTTCCCCGCAATGGTTCCCGTATATACTACACCGTCCGTAAGGTATTTACCACCCTGCCTGCTACCGTCGTTATATACATGCTTCGCAGGGTAGTAAACAACGCTTTCAAAAGGAGGTTAATACCACCCTGAAAACCGCTATAGTACGGGGCCAGAGCGAGTGATGCCGTTGCAATTTTGTGTCAGAAAATCAAACCATTTCTAACACAAAAAATAACCGTTATGACCAGCATTTCTTCCCTCCGCCACAGTATAAAAATAGAAAATTTTTTTATTTGCAAAATTTATTTTCGTGCTGGCATATTAATTTTCCTGGTTCTGTTACTTCCTGGCTGTATGAATAATATGGATAACAGCGGTATTACAGGTATATCTCTGCCAACTATCAGCATCAATAATCCCGGGGGGCAGGTGTTGCTGCTGCTGCAAAAACCGTGGAATGTTATATTTATCAACAGCGCATCCTCGCTAAGCGGTACAGGGGAGAATGCCGAGGAAACAAGTAAAGCCGGTTATGTACAAAACACAGACGAACAGAAAACGGCCCCGGTGCAACACTTCCCGGATTCAAGCCCCGCGCTTGCTGACGCACAGCATATTGATATGCATGATGACGGGGAAGAAGACGGCCTGCATATTACCTTTTGCAGGTTCCTGCGGATATTTATAGTGGTTTTGCTTGTGGCAATGATTATTTAGACTATACATCATCCTTATTCCCGTTGCACACTCTTCATCCCTTCCTTTTTCAATTGTTTATTCAGTTCTTCCACATCCTTTTCCAGGCGCTCCCATTTTAGCAATAATTTTTCAAATGCGGCGTGGCTATTTGTTGCCTCGCTAATGCATTGGGGAGTCGGCGCCCAGTCCGAACCCTGCAAATGGCCGAAAGCTTCTTTTAAGCCGGCTTCTAATGACGGGAAGTTTTCCGCAGCTTTATTTTCAGCCGGTTTTATTAATGCATCTATTTGTGCATTCAGTCTCGCTATGCCGGGCGCCAGCCTGTTATCTTTTATTCCCTGCAGCCGGGCAAGCTGCTGTAAAACGGAGTATATCTCGCTTATTGCAGCCTTTGTTTTGCCCAGGTCATTGTAACATTTGTAAGAAAAGTCATGTTGCTGCTGCAGGTCATGGAGGCTCGTTTTAACGCGAGGGTCCATCGCAACATCAAAGGGTTGTTCATATACTTTTCCTTTTACAGTTAACCGGGCAACGTATTTTCCCGGCATCACCCAGGGCGAGGTAGGCACAGGCGGGGTATCTTCAAAAATAGCTCCCATAGCATATGATGGCGGCTCGTTCAGCAGCTGGTAATGCATATCCCACAAAAACCGGTGTGCACCAGCCGCACCCGATAATGCCTGCTGCGGCCGCACCCAATACAGGGGTATATTTACATCGGGGATTTTATACAGCGAATCCTTCGAACTGTAATGGCGTATAATATCCCCGCTGACATTAACTATATCAAGCGTTATTTCTGATGTTGTTTTTTCTTTGAGATAGTAATCAATAACAGCGCCGTCCGGTGGATTTTCACCGACCGGCTCATCCTGCGGTAGTGGGGTATCGGTATTTAAGTTCCACCTTACGCGCATGGCTGTTTGGGGTTTGTAAAGTATTACCTTTTGTTTTTTCCTATCTGCAGCGATTTCCCGAAGCGAGGTAATATCATCCATGATCCAGAACGACCTGCCATGTGTGGCCACCACCAGATCATTGTCTTTTATGACAAGGTCGCGTATAGAGGTAGCAGGCATATTCATCCGCAATGATTGCCAATGCTCCCCGTCATCAAACGATACATACACCGCTTTCTCTGAGCCTGCAAACAGCAGCCCTTTCCTTACTGGGTCTTCTTTCACCACATTAATGGGGTCGTTGGGTAGCCCGTTCACTATTTCCTGCCATGTTTTGCCTTCATCTTTTGTTCGGTATACGTGCGGGCGCAGGTCGTCGAGCCTTATTCGGTTTACAGCGGCGTAAGCAGTGTGCTTGTCAGTATGGCTGGCATCCATCATGGATACTTTGCTCCAGGAGGTTAAGGCCGGGGGAGTTACGTTTTCCCAGCTTTTCCCGCCATCATGCGTTGTGTGTATGAGCCCATCGTCTGTTCCCGCCCAGATAACATTGCTGTCTATGGGAGATAAAGCGATGGTATAAATCACGCCGCGCCGGGGCATGTTTTTCATGTCATCTTTTTTGTAAACGCCTATACAATCTGGCACGTCATAAGTGGCTCGGGTAAGGTCGGGGCTTATTACCTGCCAGGTATTTCCTCCATTCTGCGTTTTGAACAAGACGTTGCCTGCAAAAAACAACGTTTTATTATCTATCGTGGAAAATACAATTGGAGCTGTCCGCAGGAAACGGTACTTACCTGGATTACTGATAGCCGGCGAAATATCCTGTGCCTGCCCGGAGCGCTTATCATAGCGGGATATTTTTCCGCCATACACTATATTCGGATCAAGCGGGTCGGCAACCACGTATCCATATTCCTCAGCGCCCACCGGGTGCCAGTCGCGAAAGGTAATAGCGCCGTCATTGCCCCGTGAAGAAATGCACACCGACCCGCTTTCCTGCTGGCCGCTATATACATTGTATGGGAACGCATTGTCCGCGCTCACATGATATAACTGCGCTGTGGGCTGGTTATACCATGAGCTCCATGTCTCGCCGCCGTTAACAGAAATGCCCGCGCCCTGGTCGCCGGCCAGCAAGATCACATCTGGATTAACCGGGTTGATCCATAGACGGTGGTAGTCGTCCCCTCCCGGCGCTCCTTTAAAACCATTCCATGTCCTTCCGCCATCAACAGATTTCCAGGTCACTACATTGGCATCGTACACTATATCCGGATTTTTTGGGTCAGCCTTTACCTCGGCAAAATCATCGCCCCTGTCCCAGAGCCTTTTGTCACCATCCATTTTCACCCACGATTGCCCGGCATTATCGCTGCGGTAAATGCCACCGTTTTTATCATTTGCACTCACTACTGCATATAAGCGGTTAGGGTCGGAAGGGGCAATGCAAAAACCAATTCTTCCCAATCCATCTGCGTAGGTGGGCAGGCCATTTTTTAGTTGCGCCCATGTATTCCCACCGTCCGTTGACTTATATAATCCGCTTCCAGCGCCCTGCCATTCCCCGTTTTCCCAGGGAGCCAGCCTTGAAGCAAAAAGGTCTGCATACACAATATTCGGGTCTGAAGGGTCAATAGCCACTTGGATCGCCCCGGTATTTTCATCAATGTATAAAACCTTGCTCCAGTTTTTTCCTCCGTCAGCAGTCCTGTATATTCCCCTTTCTTTATTTGGTCCATAAGGGTGCCCAAGCACTGCCGCAAAGACGCGATTTTCATTTCCTGGATCAACGGCTAATCCTCCTATTTGCAGTCCCTCCCTTAACCCCAGATGCACCCATGTTTTTCCAGCATCCGTTGATTTGTACACACCGTCACCCACGGACAGATCTGGCCTTTGCAACCCCTCGCCACTTCCCACGTAGATAGTATTAGGGTTAGATGGCGCAACTACAACATCACCTATTGAACCGGTAGACTGGCCATCAAAAATGGGCTGCCATGTTCTTCCATAATCGGTCGTTTTCCATACGCCGCCATTATTCACACCAATGTAAAATATATTCGGATGCTTAGTATCGCCGCAGGCCCCGACGGTTCTCCCGCCGCGATAAGGGCCTATCATGCGCCATTTCAGGCAATTGAATAAAGATGGATCAATGGATTGCGCATATAGATGTATAGCTATAGCCGGCAGGCATAAGAATAGAAGGATAAGCAGTTTTTTCATGGACTTATTATGGCACTTACCTATGAAGTGAAAAAGAAAGGTAAAACTTTTTCCGAACCATTATGTGACCGTTACGAAATAAAAGTAGCGTTGATCAAATCCTCCGGCCTCCACCCGAATATTAATTGCCCGCCTTTACCAATATAATGCGCTACATGTTTCATCCCTAAACAAGAAAATATTGTGGGTAGCCATACGGGAAAAACACCCTTTTTATTTGGAGGAATTCACTGAGGATATACTATGCAATTCAAGACAATTTTGCGTGGTGTTTATTACTAACCGAAACGAAATCAAACAAACATTATCACCTCTTAACCATTAGACAATGAGCCGATTTACAAATAGCGGAATATCCAGCAAACTGCTTACACTGCAAGCAGAATATCTCGAATTTAAGCGCCACTATGATGCCGGAAGCGGCATGGATTTACCCATCGAATATTTTATTGACAGGAAAGCATATTGCTTTTATGATAAATCTAAAATGATTGCAGGATTTATTATTGGCACAAGAAAACCTTTCAGAACAGTTGACGTAATGGTAAACGAACTTGATAAAAATGAGTTTTACTCCTTAATTAATGAAGGCGAAAATTGTTGTGAAGTGGTAGGGTTTTGGATATCCAAAAAATCACTTACACTTTGGAGGTCAATTTATATATGGTTCACTATGGCAAACGGCGTTTGGAATGCAGGTAAAGATTTCATCCTGGGAGGAACAAAAGCCGCTGGCCTTGCTAAAATGTACGGCTACCCCCGGCACTCGGCCCTGATATATACCGGTGAAGTTAATGGCAAACAAACATGGGTTTTTAAACCGCTGCGAAAATATGTTTATTTGAGCGCTATGGAAATTATTGTCTACAAATTGAAAAAGACGATAAACAAGTCCTTGTTGCAAAGACCAACCGATGTAGTTTTTAAAGCATTTAAAGGAGTATAACAAATGATTGCTACCCCACACTACCTAAAAAATTGGGAAGCAGGCCCCGATAACCGGGAACATCATGCCCTGTGATGATCGGCCTTCCACGTTTTGATGGCCTTTTTAATATCATCAGGCTTCATATTTTCATCAGCGGCCTGTTTTACAAGTGGTAGAAACTCTTCATCGGGCGCAAAGCGCAGCGCTATGATCTGGGCTTTAGTAAGGCGGGTATCCAATTGCTTGCCGGTAAGCATAAAGTGTCGCAGGTTTTCCTCTGTAAGTATCACCCTGTCTTGCACACTTACCGGGAACAGGCGTACATACCAAAACATGAGCAGTAAACTAACGGACATCAGGAAAGGCATGAACCCAAAATACAACCAATCGCCGCAACCGTCGCATACCAGCCTTATCATGTTTATTATGGCAAGTACAAAAACGATAAAAAGAAGGAAGAATAAAACAATGTGAAACCCTGTAACATACCGCTTGTGATTTGCATAGCTTTGTTCTTTCATAAAAAACGTTTTTGTGAAATTACATTTTTTTTGTTTCGTCTGGCGGTTTATATCAGGCCAATTTTTTCAGGCGTTCTACAGCTTCATCCAAAGTTTCTTCTTTTTTTGCAAAGCAGAACCTGATTAGCTTATCATCTTTTTTATTGCTGTAGAACGCGCTTACAGGTATGGTGGCTACTCCGTGCTCCTTTGTAAGCCATTGCGCAAATTCCATATCCGGCATGTCGCTGATACGCTCATAACCCGCAATCTGGAAGTAACTGCCCTTTGCAGGTTTAAAAATAGTGAATGGAGTTTGACTAATCAGAGATAAAAAATAGTCCCGCTTTTGCTGCATGATCGTTACAACCGGAACGGAGTTATCATTTGCGAGATGGTGTGCCAGTGCATATTGTGCCGGGGTATTCACGGTAAAGCTTAGAAACTGGTGTATGCGACGGAACGCCTGTGTAAAAGCAGGCGGAGCTATGCAGTAGCCTATTTTCCAGCCAGTATTATTGTATACTTTGCCAAAGGAATATAGAGCGAAACTACGCTGCCGGAGTTCGGGGTGCTCGAGCACGCTGTAATGTTTTTCGCCATCAAATACCAATTGCTCATACACCTCATCCGATAGTATTATGACGTCCGTATCCCTTACTAAATCTGCTAATAAATCCCAGTCGTTTTTATTCCATATAGCGCCGGTAGGATTGTGCGGCGTGTTGACAATGATCGCTTTTGTACGTGACGTAATTGCGTCTTTTACTTTATTCCAGTCCACATGAAAATCAGGAGCTTCCAGGGAAACAGGCACAGCCTTTGCCCCATTCATTTCTATATTCGGGATGTAACTGTCGTAGGCAGGCTCCAGTACAATCACCTCATCTCCCGGCACCAGGATAGAAGTGAAGGCAGTATATATGGCATAAGTAGCGCCCGGGGTAATTGTAATTTCCGAGTCCGGGTCAATGTCCACATGATACCGGGTTTTAAAACTATTGGCAATCCCGTGTCTTAACAGGGGGAGCCCTGCCATGGGTGCATACTGATTATGCCCGTCACGGGCGGCTTCGCCAAGTAAGCGAGACAACTGTTCATCAATATGAAAATCAGGGAATCCCTGCGAAAGGTTAATAGCATTGTGTTGCGTTGCCAGCGCACTCATTACCGTAAATATGGTGGTGCCGGTGGCGGAATGTTTTTGTGGAAACCCCCGGCCCTTAAAGGGGAGGGCTGTAGTCAAGTTCATTGAAGGCTTTGTTCTTTTTTAGCCCCGATAACCACCGGGGGTTGATAATGTTTAATATTCGCTGATAAGCTAAATATCTTTTTTCACAAAACGCTCCTCTTAAGGGGCGGCAGGGTTACAGAAATTTATCTCCTTTATTTCTTTTCACTTCAGCCACATATTCTTTTATCTGTTGCTCCCGGCTGCGCTCACAGATAAGCAATATGTCGGGCGTATCAACAACTATGAAGTTTTCAAGGCCCTGCAGCACTACGAGTTTTTCATTGGGGGCTTTTATCATACACTCTGTGGCATCTATGACCATGACATTTGCACCCAAAACAGCATTGCCGAGATAATCCTTGTTACAGTTATCATAAGCTGATTCCCATGTGCCTAAATCGCACCAACCAAAATAAGAAGGAATTACATAAACATTCCTGGCTTTCTCCATTATACCGTAATCTATGGATATATTCGTACAGTGCGGATAAAGCCTCGTTATCGCATCGTGCTCATCTGGGGTATTATACATATCAGTAGCCTGCAGGAACACTTCGTTCATTTCGGGTAAAAAGTGTTCCAGGGCTTCCATAATGGTCTGCACATTCCAGACAAATATCCCTGAGTTCCAGAGAAAATCCCCGCTCTTTAAAAATGTGCGTGCCAGCTCTAAAGAGGGCTTTTCGGTAAATGTCTTTACCCGGTAGCTTTGGTCAATTTCCCGTTCTACATCATATTGTATATAGCCATAGCCTGTATCGGGGCGGGTAGGTTTTATGCCCAAGGTAAGCAGCGATGGATGGTGTGCTACAAAATCGAGCGCCTCATGGGCAGTTCGCTCAAAGGCATGCTCATCCATAATAAGATGGTCGGCAGGCGACATAATGATGTTTGCAAGAGGGTTAATAGCCATTATCTTATGGGCGAAGTAGGCTGCGCAAGGAGCTGTATTTTTCCTGGAGGGCTCACTGATAATATTGGCGTCATTTATCTCCGGTATTTGCTTCTTTAAGGTGGAAATATATTGTTCGTTAGTTATAAAATAGATATTCTCCTTAGGGCAAATGTGCTTAAAGCGGCTATATGTCCACTGGATAAGTGAGCGGCCTGTGCCAAGAAGGTCAAGGAATTGTTTAGGATAATGAGTACGGCTTTCCGGCCAAAACCTGCTGCCAATGCCACCTGCCATGATGGCTACATAATTATTCTGGATGCTCATGCGCGATTAAAAAGTCAAAAGGTTAAAAAGGTAAAGGGTTAACAGGTTCCTAATCATCGTCCCTCAGTTTGTCTTGTTCAGGGTAACCGAATGAATGGATAAAAATAGGATAATTAAACAAAATAGTACAACATCCGGACCAAAAGAGTTGGAGACTCATTGCACATTCGTAAAAATTCAAAAATTTGTTTAGCCAATAATTAAGATTTGTGAACAAAGCGGCATGTCTATTATCATACTACCCCTCTTTCCTCCAATATCTGCGCCACAAAGGCCGCCAATTCTTTTATATACCCTGCAGAAAAATCAAACTTAATTCCTGCTGTTGTATATAGCTCTTTTAGTGTTTTGGTATATCCGAGGCTTAGCGCATTCATATAATTATCAAGGGCTTGTTCTTTATTTTGCCGGTATTGCCGCCACATGGCTATTGCGCCGAGCTGGGCGATACCATACTCTATATAATAGAAAGGAACTTCAAACAGGTGTAGTTGTTTCTGCCAGAAATTAGTACGGTATTCGTCAAAACCACTCCAGTCAGTGATGCCTGTTGAAAATTCAGCGAGAATGTCCAGCCACTCTTTTTGCCTTTGTTCTATGGTGTGCCCGGGATTAGTGTACAGCCAATGCTGGTATTTATCTATGGTTGCTATCCAGGGCAGTACGCTAATAACACGCTCCAGTTCTTCCAACTGTGCCCGCTTCAACTCATTTTCGTCTTTGAAAAATACATCCCAGTGTTCCATAGAAAATAGTTCCATACTCATACTCGCCAACTCGGCTATTTCCATAGGGTATTCCTTAAATGCAGTAAGTGGCAAAGGATCTGATAAGAAGGAATGAACGGCATGGCCGCCTTCATGCATCATGGTTATTACATCATTCATGGTGCCTGCTGCATTCATAAATATAAATGGCACCCCGGTTTCCGCCAACGGGCAATTATATCCACCCGGGGCTTTCCCTTTTCGACTTTCAAGGTCCAGCCGATGCATCTCGTCCATAGTGTGCAGGCAGCCGCTGAAATATGGCTGCAAATCTTCAAATACTTCGATGGCTTTTGTCGTCAGTTCTTTGGCATCAGCGAATGGATGCAGTGGTTCAACCCCCACTGGTTCCGCATCTCCATCCCATGGCCGCATGGTATCGACGCCTAGACGTTTCTGCCTGTCTTTTACAAGTTTGGTATGCAATGGCAATATATGCTCCCGCACTGCGACGTGGAATGCGAAACAATCTGCAACTGTATAATCAAAACGACCAAGTTCGCGGAATTTATAATCCCTATAATTTTCAAAGCCCGCATTTAGCGCCACCTTTTGCCTGATAACCAACAGCTTGTCAAAAAGCTCATTGAGCTTGTCTTTATCTTCAAGGCGGCGGGAAGCTATTTTTGCAAATACGGTCTCACGAATGGTTCTGTCCGGGTTGTGCAGGAACTTTACTGCCTGCTGCAAAGTATATTCTTTGCCATCTACCTCTATGCCCATAGCCCCGGATATCACTCCATACTGTTGCGCGAGTACATTCATTTCAGCCTGCAACGGCACGTTTTCATCGCGGTATAGTTTTGCCGCATTGTCCACACTGCGCAGATAAGGGAAATATAAATTCTTATCAAGGTCTTCAGTAAAAGGGCAAGCCAGTAATTTTTTATTCAGTTCAAAACCATAAGGCTTCATCCTTGGTTCTATCTCCATGCAGAAATAAGTGAATGCCGTTTCGTATTCTTTATTAGTAGTATCGCAAGTCATGTTTATTTGGCGCCAGCATGCATCTTCACTTACCACAGCCTCCAGTTCGCTTATGTCCTCTAACCACTTGCCAAGTTCAGCTGCATTATTTAATTCCCTGTTTTTGAGTTCTTCATAATACGGCAGCAGGTGTTCCCAATCAGTAACTTTAAAATCTACAGGTAAAAATTTCCTCTCTTTTCGTATTAACGGACTAAATGCTCTGTTCATAATAATTTTTTCAAGGCGCAAATTACACCTACCGGGCAAAATGTAAAGCTGTAACATTTTTATTTTAACTAATATCACATAAAATATGTGACTATATGTTCGTAAAAAAATAAGAACATTAATTTTAAATTAAATTTGGAGGCAAAAATCACAAGAGAAAATATTACATGCGACAAAAAAAGGTAGCACACGATATTGATTTTCAATGCAAAGCGTAAATTAAATATTAATTTAGACTATATCTATAAAAGTGATTGACAGCCAGTATAATTCCATTTTTTTCCTAAGCCCGGTAATACTACATTTGTGGCAAGTTGTGAATTTAATGGGTTAGTAAGTAAGAGCTGCCGGATTCCTCCAGCGGCTCTTTTTTTTCTCCTTGGCCCAAAAGAGGAGCTACTTACAGTATCGGTCTATATTGTTTTGTACAAACTTTTATCCTGTACTTTTATCACTTCATTATTTAGAACGTTTATTTTTTTAGATAAAAAGATAACCTCCTGTAGCATTTAACCATGGCAAAAATAAAAAGCGCTTTCTTCTGTCAGCAATGCGGATATGAAACGCCAAAGTGGACGGGTAAATGTCCATCTTGCGGGGCATGGAATTCTTTTGTAGAAGAAGTCGTACAGCGTGATGATAAAGCAAAACCCGAAGCTGCCAGGTGGGATGACGACGCTGACAACAAAAATAATAGAAAGGCACATAAGCTCGATGAGGTCGTACAATCGCAGGAGGTCCGTATGCAGGCTCCGGATAGTGAGCTAAACCGGGTATTGGGAGGTGGCCTCGTGCCGGGTTCGGTCGTGCTGATAGCAGGAGACCCGGGCATCGGTAAGAGTACCTTATTCCTCCAATGTGCGTTGCAATGGAAAAATATTACCACGCTATATGTTTCCGGTGAAGAAAGCGCCCAGCAAATAAAATTACGCGCGGACCGTATAGGTATAAAAAATAACAACCTATACCTGCTTACTGCCACAGACACCAACACACTTTTCCAGGAAGTAAAAAAGGTACGCCCCCAATTACTCATTATAGATTCTATTCAGACGCTTGAATCACCTTATGTAGAGTCAGCAGCGGGCAGTGTATCGCAGGTACGGGAGTGTGCTGCTGAACTACAGCGGTTTGCAAAAGCGACCAATATACCTGTCTGCATCATAGGCCATATTACCAAGGACGGCGCTATAGCCGGCCCAAAGGTGCTGGAGCATATGGTTGACACGGTTTTACAGTTTGAGGGCGACCGGCATTATGCCTATCGTATTCTCCGAACGCTAAAAAACCGTTTTGGTTCTACATCAGAACTCGGCATATATGAAATGGTAACGCAAGGCATGCGCCCGGTGAGCAATCCCTCTGAAATATTACTATCCCAGCATGATGAGCCGCTCAGCGGTGTAGCCATAGCGGCAACGATGGAAGCCTCCAGACCATTGATGATAGAAGTACAAGCGCTGGTTACACAGGCCGTCTATGGAACTCCCCAACGCACCGTAAGCGGCCTGGACCTGCGAAGGCTTCAATTGTTACTTGCTGTTCTGGAAAAACGCGGTGGTTTCCACTTCGGTGCAAAAGACGTTTTTGTAAATATCGCCGGCGGCCTTAAAATTGAGGATCCCTCTATAGAACTTGCGCTTGTATGCGCACTATTATCATCTTATGAAGACAAAGCCCTGCCCTCCAATATTTGCCTCGTAGGGGAGATAGGCCTTTCCGGCGAGATACGCGCTGTAAACCGTATAGACCAGCGCATAGCCGAAGCAGACAAGTTGGGTATGGATGTTATCTTCATCCCAAAGGCAAACGCTAAAGGGCTTCATGCAAACAACTACCAGATAAAGATAAAGACAGTGAATAAAGTGGAAGATGTTTATAAAATGCTGTTTTGAGAAAAGTAGTTACATACTCAACTGCTATGGTCGCACACAATCACCCATTCGCCATCTATCTTTTTCAATAGCAAAGTATAGCTGCCACCAATATCACCCACGCTGCGTTTAAGGTCCCACTTGCCCACAACGAAATAATATTCACGGGATAATTTTTGCATGTGCGTGACAGTGGAAATTAAACGGCCCATTTGGGCAGTGTCCGGATAGGCTTCTTTGTACCTGTTGAGGGCTACTTTGTAGCCATATCTTGGCCCCTTTGCGCCTATAAAAAGCAGGCTGTCATTGTCCCAGTAACCCTTCATAAAGCCCTCAATGCTTCCCTTGTTCCATGCTTCAACCTGTGCAGAGAGCATTTGGGTAATCGCCTGCTCATCCTTGTTTTGCCCTGAAGCATATCCACAACAAAGGATATTTATAGTTAGGAAAATCAATACCCTGCTCATAAAAGTCGCTTTATCAAATAGTAAATTTTGGAACCGGGCAAAACTAAATACTACCCAACGAAGATAATGAATCTGCCACAACGCGTCAGGTCATGGGCTCAAGAATTTCCAACGAAGCACATCCATACCGAAGGATGACAAATAATTAAAAATATTTAAGACCTTTGCCTACATGCCTATAACAGAAAAACCTTAAAACAAATGAAATACAAAACCACATTGTTCTTTCTCTTCTGCCTTACACTGAACATCACCTCTTTTGCGCAAAAAGAAAAAATGGACCAGGATGATAAAGATGATAAAAGAGAGGCACGCACAACCCGCATCAGGGACAAAACTGATTACAACCTTTTCCACAGGCAGATGTTGTCGCTAAAAGAATACAGCGATGAGCGAAGAAAAATACCCAACCTTCAAAAAGCAAACAAAATGACGGTTAAAGTTTCCGCGGTGGTGGATACAACTGTAGATGCAGGTGATAAAACATTGATCGGCTATATCAGGCAGGATATCGGCGATAACACTTCCAATGTATATGAGGTCACTTTTGACCGCGCGTTGAAAAAGATAGTTGCTGTAAAATTTACCGGCGAAGGCGATGAAGTGGAAAAGGAGGAAAAAGCGCCTCCCGCTAAAGTTGTACACAAAAAAAATAAAGCTGATGACGATGATGATGACCCCGATGAGGCCAAGCCATCAAAGAAGGATAAAGATGATGACAAGGAGTAAATAACACAGGCACCTGGGAACCGGGATTAAAATATTACGTCCCGGTAATGAATATACAGGCAAAGAATCACAGTTATAAGCGTATAAGCTATGATGGAAGGGTAGAAAGGCATTTTCTTCCGTTCGTTATGCATATTTTTTATCGGGCGTACCAACAGGAAATTCAGCAACAGAATTAGCGCGCTTATGATTATGATGTATGGGAAAACGAACAGTTTCAGTATAATTTTCGTGGGCAACCATGTGGATAGTAACAACGCCAGCCCATAAATAGAAATAAGATTGAGCGCGGTAATATATGCCAATGCGAAAATAAAAGATACCGATTTAACATGCGTGATGTGATAAACAATTTTATAAATATCCGCAATTAATCGCTTCATAATATTGCAGGCAAGTTAAAACTTTCGAACGATTATGAATTGCTAACCACCGATTTTTTGCCCGCAGTTGCCAAAGCCTGTTCCCAGCGCCAGGCAGTATCCATCATAGTGTCCAGGTCATATTTTGCGTCCCAGCCCAGCAGGGTTTGCGCCTTACTATTGTTGGCATACACTTCCACCACATCGCCGGGCCGGCGAGCCCCCAGTTTATAATTGAGCTTTTCACCTGATACCTTCTCAAAAGCAGCTATGAGCTCCAGCACAGTAACACCGTTACCGGTTCCCAGGTTAAAAACCTCGCAGTTCGATTTGTTTCTGTCGTCAATGATATACTGGAGTGCGAGAGTGTGGGCATTGGCTATATCGCTTACATGCACGTAGTCGCGCACGCAGGAGCCATCGCGTGTATCATAATCAGTGCCAAACACGGTCATATCCGGGCGCTTGCCAATCGCGGTTTTGGTGATTACAGGCACCACACTTTCCGATAAATCCTGAAACTCGCCAATATATGCAGACTGATGCGCCCCCACCGGGTTGAAATATCGTAATAGTATAGTATTGAAATGCTTGTGAGTGTTCGTGAAATCCTGGCAAATAGCCTCGCCCACCTGTTTGGTACGGCCATAAGGGGATTCCGCCTCGCCAAACGGTGATTCTTCCACTACCGGCAATTGTTTGGGATTACCATACACGGCACAGGAAGATGAAAAAACAAAATTGTCAACATCAAAGTCTTCTGCACATTGAAGTATATTAAGGAGTGAGTTAATATTGTTCCTGAAGTACATCAATGGGTTTTTTACTGATTCGGGCACAGACTTATAAGCAGCAAAATGAATAACGCCAACTATATCGGAATTTTCAAGAAATATAGCCTCGGTATCGTCGAGGTTACACAGATCTACCTTATAATTTTTCACTTTTTTGCCAGTTATCTTTTCTATGCCGTCCAGCATTTTTAAAGACCCTTTTGAAAGATCGTCAGCAGAAATCACGTCAAAACCATTTTGGATGAGATCTACAATTGTATGGCCGCCTATATAACCACAGCCGCCCGTAACCAGGATCTTATTCATATACTATAGTTTGTATTGCAAATATATGGGAACATGATATTCAGATAAATTTTTTTTACTCAGTATTTATGGCTATTGTTATTCTAATCAACTATTTCACCTGTTGCATTTCCACGAGGCGGGTATAGATACCGCCTTCACTTAATAGGGCTGCATGGGTTCCTCGTTCCATAATTTTTCCCTGCTCCATGACCAATATTTCATCGGCATGCTGCACCGTTGACAGCCTGTGGGCAATGACTATGCAGGTACGGTTTTCCATCAGCTTGTTGATAGCATCCTGCACTATGCGTTCGCTTTGGGTGTCAAGAGAGGATGTGGCTTCATCAAGTATAAGTATAGGAGGGTTTTTTAGAACTGCCCTTGCTATTGTTATCCGCTGGCGCTCGCCACCGCTAAGCCTTACGCCTCTGTCGCCAACACCTGTTTGGTACCCCTCGCCTTTTTGTTTAATAAAATTATCAGCATTAGCTATTCTTGCTGCTTCTTCTACCCTTTCTTGTGTGGCGCCGCCGGTACCTAAAGTGATGTTGCTGTAAATGGTGTCATTAAATAGTATTGGGTCCTGGCTTACCACACCCATAAGGCGACGCAGGTCATCGAGTTTATAGGCTTTAATATTGACGCCATCTATGAGTATCTCCCCTGTGGTTACATCATGAAACCTTGGTATCAGGTCCACTAATGTAGACTTGCCAGCGCCTGACGCGCCTACAAGTGCCACCATTTTACCTTTTTTTATCTCCAGGTCTATACCCTCCAGTATTTTCTTATCGCCATACGAAAACCCCGCATTTTTAAAAACGATGCTGTTTGTAAATGAAGTAATTGGTTTAGCATCCGACAGTTCTTTTATGGTGTTTTCCACACCGAGTAACTGTTCTATCCTGTCAAGCGCTGCCGTACCCTTCTGCACGTTATAAAAAGCCGTGGACAGGCTTTTGAACGGGTTAATTATCTGGGTAAATAGCGCGATATAGGCAACGAACCACTCCCCATTGAATCCACTGCCGGAAAATATCATTCTTCCACCGAGCCATAAAATGATAGCAACAACAATTACGCCCATCGTTTCAGAAAGCGGGGAGGCCAGCTCTTTCCGCGCAGCTATCTGATTACGCGTGCGAAACAGTAAATTGTTGATGTGCATGAATCGCAGATGCTGGTGTGTCTCTGCGTTGAAGGCTTTTACCACCCTCATGCCTGCCAGTGTTTCATCTATTACTCCCAGCATACCGCCAAGTTGCTCCTGTGCTATATTGGAAGATTTTCTCAGCGATTTGCTAATTCGGCCAATAATAAGGCCTGATACAGGCAACATGAATAAAAGCACAATGGTAAGCTGGTAATTCATATATACCATAGCCCCGATATAAAAGATTATGGTTAGCGGATCACGAATGAATACTTCCAGCACGCCCAGTATGGAAAGCTCTACCTCGTTAATATCATTTGTCATCCGGGATATAAGGTCACCTTTTCTTTCTTCCGTAAAAAAACCCACTGGCAGGGATAATGTTTTGGTAAAAATATCATCGCGCAACCTCCGCAGAATAGCATTACGCAATGGGTTAAGTATGTAGAGAGAAATATAAAGAAAAAGGTTTTTCAGAACGGTAAAGACCACAACGGTCACGCAGACAAAGGCAAGGGCGGTAAGTGGCCCCCGCTGCTGCACCAGGTCATGAATATACCAGGTAAATTTACCCATCAGATCATTCTTTCTTACTACGCTATCCGTAGGTTTGAATAACACCTGCAGCACGGGGACGAGCATAGTGAGCGATAAAAGGCCGAATAAAATGCCCAACAGGTTAGCAATAAAATAAAGTGCGATTTTCCCTTTATAATCAGCTAAATACTTTAATAGCCTTGATATTTTCTTCATTGGTTACACCGACAGGGATTTTATGACCATTTGCCGCCAACTTATTTAAATAATTCAAAATGAATAAACGTATGAATTGCCTGCAAAAGTAGGAATAATAATAGCGTTTAATCTTTGCTGATTAAGAAATTGGCCAATATTACATTTAGATGTTAATACGCTTTTTGGCTGTTCAAATATATGTGTACGGATTCGATGAATCAAATTAATCTATTGTGTAACTCACTGCTCCGTCTTTCTCATCTTTCAGTAGTATTCCGGCTTCAGCGAGCTTATTCCTGATCTGGTCTGAAGTGGCGAAATCCTTTCTTTTTTTTGCGTCTTTTCTTATGTCTATTAAGACGGAGAGTGCGCTATCCAGTTTTCCACTTTGCTGCGCCTGCATGGGCTGCATACCCAGAATGTCTTCAAGAAAAGTTTTAAAAGTGGTTTTGAGCAAATCAAAAGTGTTGGCAGAAAGAGCCTCTTGTGTTATCTGTCCGCCTTTTATGCCATTAATTACAGGGGCAAGTTCAAAAAGATTAGCGATGACTTTGGCGGTATTAAAGTCGTCATTCATAAAATCTTCGCATTCGTTGCACCAATCTATTACCTGTTTATCAAGTTCGGGGTCTTTCGCGTCAACATTGCCGGGGTGATTCAGTTTTTGGAGCAATTCATGAGCCTCCCATAGTCTGCGGAACGCCCTTTCAGAAGCCTGTAACGCCTCGTTGCTAAAATCAAGCGTGCTGCTGTAATGAGTCTGCAAAATGTAAAAGCGCACTACCATGGGATGATAAGCCTGCTCTAACAAAGGGTGGTTGCCGCTGAATAATTCAGAGAGTTTGATCACATTATTATAGCTCTTACCCATCTTCTTACCATTGAGCGTGATCATATTGTTATGGATCCAGTAGCGCACAGGCGGGTGGCCGTGGGCTATTGTTGATTGCGCTATTTCACTTTCATGATGCGGAAAAATAAGGTCCATACCACCACCGTGTATATCAAATGTTTCGCCCAGGTATTTGCTGCTCATAGCGGAGCACTCTATGTGCCAGCCAGGAAAACCTTCACCCCACGGGCTTATCCATCTTTGTATATGCTCCGGCGGCGCATTTTTCCACAACGCAAAATCAACTTTGTTTCTTTTTTCATCCTGCCCGTCGAGATCCCTCGTGGTCTCCAGTTGATCTTCAATCACCCTGCCGGATAATTTGCCGTAAGGATAATGTTCGGCATATTTTTTAACATCGAAGTACACTGAGCCATTTATTTCATACGCATAGCCTTTCTCAATGATTGTTTCTATCATGCTGATTTGCTCGATAATGTGGCCGGTAGCAGTAGGTTCTATTGATGGCTCTTCACAGTTGAACAGGCGCATACCTTGATGATATAGGGTAGTGTATTTGTGCACGAGCTCCATAGGTTCCAGCTTTTCGAGCTTAGCTTTTTCATTCACTTTATCTACCGCCGCACGGCCCTCTTCTTCAAAATGGCCGGCATCCGTAATATTACGTACATAGCGGACTTTATATCCCAGGTGCCTGAGATAACGCTGAACCATATCGAAAGTTATATATGGCCGCGCATGCCCCAGGTGCGATTCTCCTGACACTGTTGGCCCACAGACATACAGCCCGGCATACCCGGGGGTTATAGATTCAAACTTTTCTTTCTGCCGAGTATAAGTGTTGTAAAAATGAAGTTCTGACATATCGGCAAAAATAGGATAAAAAATTTTGCGAGGAATTTGTTTGAGAATCACTGGAGAAAATCCGTTCAGTTACTCGGCAATCTTATCCGCAACGGCTTCCCTCGCGGCGCTCGCCATATCGCGTATGAGCAATGGGTCTCGCTCAATAGCATTGCCTACTACGACTATATTGGCGCCCGCCTTGCAGTTTTCGTGCACTTTTTCAGGAGTCTGGATGCCGCCGCCCACAAACAGTGGAATATCAATATGGCTACTTATAACGCGGATCATCTCTGTCGTTATTGGCCGGCGGGCACCACTGCCGGCGTCTAAGTATATTATGTGCTTGCCCTGTAGCTCGCCGGCCCATGCAGTGCATAAAGCTATCTCAGGCTTATCTGCCGGAATAGGCATGGCATTACTGATATAGGAAACAGTCGTTTGTATTCCACCCTCAATAATGATGTAGCCTGTCGAAATCACTTCCAGGCCACTTGCTTTTACTAACGGTGCAGATACTACATGCTGGCCTATAAGCAGTTCCGGATTACGGCCTGATATAAGTGATAAATATAAAAGGGCGTCTGCATAAGGCGTCACCTGGGCAGGGCTGCCGGGAAAAAGTATTACCGGGATATCGCTCTCTGCCTTGAACCGCTGAATGCACAGTTCCATCTGGTGGGCCATCAACAAACTGCCGCCCATCATCAGGTAGTCCACTTTTGCATCGTTACACAGCCGGGCTAAGTACTGCATATCAGCCGGGGCTATCTTATCCGGATCTGCTAATACTGCGAAACCGCTCTTGTTTTGCGCTTTCAGTGTGCGAAGTTGTGTTAGTATATTGCCCATAAACCCCAAACCCCCAAAGGGGCTTTTCATATTATTTAAATCCACAAACCTTTATAGGGTTTGACGTTTGGTGCTATTAATTTTGTAAAAATTGCGTAATTATAAGGTATTTCCAAATTTTTCATGGAATAGCTCATATTTTAGTTTAAATCTTGTCCGAAAAAACTATTAAGCAGCTACATATCAGTTTCAGGTATAGCCCTATAAGTTTATAAAATACTCAGGAAACTATTTTTATGAAAAATGTTTCCATAGTTTTGTGCCCTGATTTTGAGAATGGAACCACTAACAAAAATACTTAGCGCTTCAGCAGAATTGTTTAGCCAATATGGCTTTAAGACAATTACCATGGACGATATTGCGCGCAGAGCAGGTATTTCCAAGAAAACACTTTATCAGCATTTTGCCAATAAGGGGGAAGTCGTCAATGAATCGGTATTGTGGTATAAAAACAACACAACTGAAGCCTGCATGGCAGTGCTGAGCGGCTCAGAGAATGCTATAGAAGCAATGGTGCGTATGCTGGCATATTTCGATGATATGCAAAAGCGTATCAACCCGATGGCCATATTCGAAATGCAGCGCTTTTTCCCGGAAGCATACAAAACATTTCGGGACCTGCTGATGGAACGGGATGTGGTAATGATGCGAGA
>Ga0206890_1162_pt1 | contig 19402 bp, 10 predicted proteins | sample Alteio_BWOrgHeat_58_FD_152960 | JGI IMG/M metagenome (GOLD analysis project Ga0206890, IMG submission 152960) | Enriched cells from forest soil in Barre Woods Harvard Forest LTER site, Petersham, Massachusetts, United States - Alteio_BWOrgHeat_Nextera6 ... | reverse complement strand
CACTGCACCTTCGTGTGAAAGAACATTCCAGGAATGCTTTGATAGTAGCGAGGTTTCTTCAGACACATCCCGTAATTGACAAAGTATATTATCCGGGATTGGTAACGCATATAAACCACGATGTTGCCGCAAAACAGCAAAGCGGGTTCGGAGGTATGGTTTCATTTACACTGAAACAGGACTCTGAAAAGGCGGCTAAAGAAGTAGTGTGTAGCACTAAACTGTTCAAATTAGCGGAAAGCCTTGGCGGAGTTAAGAGCCTGCTTTGTCATCCTGCAACCATGACCCACAAGAGCATTCCTGCAGAAAAACGACAGGCCACCGGAGTCTCGGATAGCCTTATACGTCTCAGCGTAGGCCTAGAAGACGTCGAAGACCTCCTACAGGATATAGACCAGGCGCTGAACAAAATCGCTGGAGAAGACTTTTCTTTTCCTCTTGCAAGCCCGTCCGGCCAAGCCATTCTGGCGGAGACAGGTGAAGCTACATATGTGAAGTAGTAAGTATCATTTTCAAATCATATCATTTTCAAATTTTTAAATTAATTAGTCATGTCTACACAAGATCAACAAACGAAACTGACCATTGGCCTCTTTGGCTTTGGCGTAGTAGGCGAAGGCCTGTACAAAGTATTGAAACACACCCCTACCCTCAACGCGCAGATCAAAAAAGTGTGTATCAAACATCCCGACAAGGAAAGAAATGCACCCACTGAATTATTTACAACAGACGCAAACCTATTGCTGAACGACAGCGACATAAATGTGATCATAGAACTCATAGATGATGCTGAGGCTGCCTATGAAATCGTAACAACTGCCCTGCGCAGCAAAAAGGCAGTAGTCAGTGCAAATAAAAAAATGATCGCCGAGCACATGGAAGAGATGATAGGCATTCAACAACAATTTAATGTGCCATTTCTTTATGAAGCAGCCTGTTGCGCAAGTATCCCTATTATACGCAATCTTGAAGAATATTATGATAACGACCTGCTGCAAAGCATCAGCGGCGTTGTAAATGGCTCTACTAATTATATACTCACCAAAGTATTTGAGGAGAAAAAAGGTTTTGAGGAAGCCCTGCTGCAGGCTCAGGCGGAGGGATTTGCCGAAAGTAATCCCGCACTTGATGTTGAAGGAACGGATGCTGTAAATAAACTGAGTATATTACTGGCCCATGCCTACGGCATTGTTACCTCCCCAGAAAAGCTCATACATACCGGAATACAAAACCTGCAGGCATGTGATGCGATCTACGCAAAGGAGAAATGCTATGAAATAAAACTAATAGCACAGGCCCGGAAACAACATAATGGTAAAGTTGCAGCCTTTGTCATGCCCCAATTTGTGGAGAAGAACAGCCAGCTATTTGCAGTGAAGAATGAATACAATGGTGTTGTTATTGAAAGCAGTCTCGCAGATAAACAATTTTTCTATGGCAAGGGAGCCGGTGGCTTCCCCACTGCATCTGCTGTTTTAAGTGATCTGTCTGCATTGCGGTACAACTATAAGTATGAGTATAAAAAGCTGAATTACCAAAAGCCCTCATCATTAGAGCATGACTTTTATCTGAAAATATGTATCAGTTTCAATGGCTTGTTGCAGATGCTACATGAGCGATTTGACCAGATTACAGAATGGACTAGTAATGAACATAGATGCCGCATATCCGGCATTATTCATTTTTCTAAACTCCTGGAAAGCAATTGGTGGAAACAACCCAATGTCTCCATTATTCTATACCCAGATGCAATCATAGGGCACTATGAGCCTAAAAAGGCAATTATAACATTGCCTGAGCCGGAATTTGCCGACGCGTAAGGTAAAGCTCATTATGTGTTGATACTTTTATAAGCTGGAAACCAAATGACTATGACATCTGTCAATACTTTGCAAGATTACGTCTACTCACTGCTCCTGCTTCGGCTAAAGAAATCAGGTCTGGTCTTCAACTGAGTGAAACATTTGCTTAAGCTATTCAATTAACTTTTCATGATTCCCGAACGCAGGAAGCAGGCTTTTTGAAATCGCCAGGTTCGTGGCGCTTCTTTTCGGGATCTCCGATTAATTTGATTGACAGTACTTACAGCAGGTGTGACCTGCACTAGGGCGGAAATTATTTGTCGGGGCCCGCGTTGGACGGGATTTCCAAATATGTTGATGTAGACTTCCGTATAAGCGACGTAGAAGAAATAAGCATCAAGATGCAGTTCTGCCTTTCAAAGCTTTAAATATCGTCGTAGATGTCGAACTAATAATAACCGCCATCAATTTTGTTAATAAAGAGAAATATCCGAGAGCCAATTGTTTGACAGCGTTCGGGTCTTTATGGTAGTCTAGAAAGCTTCAATCAATTGTTATATATGATCTCATCTGCCCAACTGACGAGATCATCTGATCAACGTAACATTCCCCTGGTGGTGTTCCTTCTGTTCATCCCGGAATGTTGCGTCTATAACATATACAAACACCCCTTCCGGCTGGTCCACATTGTTGAACTTTCCGTCCCAGCCCTTGCCATCAATATCTTGAGTCTTAAATATCACCTGGCCCCACCTGTTGTAGATTTCCATACTGAATGAGGTAAGCCCTTTTGTAAGTGTTTGAGTTGGGAAGAAAAAGTCATTTATTCCATCGCCGTTTGGAGTGAATGCATTTGGTATGTCCAGGTAGCAGTCATTCTGCACTATTATGGAGTCGGTTGTCATGCATCCGTTGACTTGCGCTTTAACATAGTACAGGCCCGGCGCCGTGATAGTAATTGACGGTGTTGTTTGGCCGGTACTCCATAGCCATGTTGCCAGCGGGTTTTGCCCGTTTATTCTGTCTGACAGGGTGATAGGTGCGCTGCTTGCGCAGATCACCGTATCCGGGCCCAGGTTTACAGAAGGCGCTTCAAATATATTGATAGTTCTGCTGGTACCGGTATCTTTGCAGGCTCTGAAATAGGCGATTACCGAGACCGTATAGGTTCCCATAACATCATAAACATAGGTAACCGGATTCACATTCTTAATACTATCGCCAACGCCAAAGTACCAGGCAACACCGGTATCGCCTATGCTTGTATAATTACCTGTAAAGGTGATGTCTTTGCCTTTACAGATAACACTGTCTGTTACCGAGATGGCGATAGAGCCGGCAGAGTCTACATAGATCACGTCTTGTGCAGTGTCATGACAGTCTGCAAAGTCTGTAGCTATCAGCATCACGGTATATACGCCTGAATTAGGGTAAGCATAATTAGCATTGACAGTATTGCCGGAAGCGCCGTTCCCATAACTCCATTCGTAATTAATACCTACGCCTATGGAAACATTTGTAAACGTTGCCGTATCCTTCTGGCAGACTATATCGGGAATAATCGTAAAGCCTGCACGTAGCGTATCCTGATGCACATCAACAGTATCGGCTCCTACACAGCCATATCCGTCAGTTACCTTCAGCCAATAAGTTCCTGCTGCGGATACCAAAATGAAAGAGGCGGTGCTACCGGTACTCCATAAATAACTTGTTCCTGCCGGTAGGAAGGAGGAAAGCGTTAGCTTGCGCCCTCTACATAAGATTGTATTGCCGCTGATGGCTGCAACCGGGGAAGCAGTATAGACAACCCGAACAGTGTCTGCTCCAGAACAACCACTGTCGGTAACCTGTAGCCAATAGGTGCCTGTCCCCGTAACCGTGTCTGTGGCTGTAGTGGCGCCCGTACTCCAAAGGTAAACCGGACTTATATAGCTGACAGAAGATTGCAGTGCCACCGGCATGCCTATGCAACTATTGATCCCCGGCCCAAGGTTGACAACCGGTTTTGGTTTTACTTCGATGTGAATGGTATCTATCACGACGCAACCACTGTCGTTTACTTTCAGCCAATATATACCACTTGACGATACTAAAATTGAGTCTGCGGTAGCGCTGGTACTCCACAGATAAGTGTATCCCACAGGTTGTACCGATTTAAGCGTCAGTGTGTTGCCGGAGCAGAAGGACGTATCATTGCCTAGGTTTGCTGCAGGTTTTAAATGAAGCGTTACGTTAATAGTGTCGGACAGCATTGAGCCGCACGCTGTGCTGACGCAATTCACATAGTATCTGCCAGAGGCGCTGATAGTGCGCGTTGATGTGGCAGCACCGTTATCCCAGTAGTAAGCCGTGTATCCGGCGGGAGCCGTCAATGTAATGCCGGTATCAGCGCAGACCGCCGTATCCCTGCGGGCGTAAATGGTATCAGGCGCTGTTATTATCGCTGCATATTTCGCGAGAAAGAATATTTCGGTTGAGGGGGCGGCCTCTGAAACCGTATCCGGACCAATAACCAGTGAGGGAACATAAGAATCGCTGCACAGAAAAACATTCCCGGTTTGATCACAGGTGATATGTGCGGCATCATCTCCTCCGGATGCAAGGCCCGCATAACCAATAACACCGCGGATAAGATCGTAACCCACAATGAATACCGGATCATTTCCGGGTACCAGGGCTACCGTATAACCGGAATCTAAAATTGCCGTTTCACCGGCACTAATTGGCGCCTGCCCATAACTGCAACCCACCCATACCTGCCCGCAAGGAACCACCGCCACCGATGGCCCTGTTATTCCGAGGCCGGAAGGCTCAGGTGATAACCCCACAACTTTGCTCCACGTAACTGTATTGGCCGCTGAATACCTGACGAGGAAAAGGCTGGTTTGCGACCATGAAGCGGGATAAGGTTTTGTAAGCGTTACCCCTCCAAAACTGATGGTAGTATCTCTGAAACCGCCGACCAAAAATACGTTGCCGGAATTATCTTTGGCCAGCCCTGTGGCATAAGCGCCGTTGTACCCTCCGGCAGACTGGCCCCATAGTGGCGTTCCGGTGGAAGAGAATTTGGCGATGTAAGCCTGCGGTTCCTGTGGAAAATGAGTAGATAGATTATCAATGACATCTGGCCCTACAGTAATAGAGGGCGAGTAAAAATCACCGGCAACATATACGTCGCCGGTGGTGGCCACGGTAATAGCAAAATTAAAATCATTTGCGCTTCCTCCTACTGAAGTAACCCAGGCAACGACCCCGGCTGGGGAAAACTTGGCGGCAAATATGTCGGTTGTATTGCCAGTTATATCCGAATTGGTAAGTGTATACGGGCCAATGGCTATGTTGGCAGAATCGAAGATGGCTGACACATAAATATTACCGGAATCATCAGTTGCAACACTCCCGTCATTAATCATTCCGGTATTGGAATTATACGCTATATATAAATCAAATGCATCCCCTTTCCCAAAATTAGTTGCCCACAATACGATACCTGTTGGGCTAACCTTAGCAAGAAAGTATTGACCCGAATCATTATATAATGTGAAAGAACCAATCTTAATGGAATCACTTCTAAAAAATGTTCCGAATATGATGAGATTACCCAATAAGTCTGTTGCCATTCCATTTAAAAAAGTTGTACCATAAGACACATGGCCGGTCCATAATAAGGTTCCTGACGGATCGTATTTATCCCAAAAAGAAGTGCCACATTCACCGCCGCAAAACACATTTCCAACCGGGTCAGTCGCAGCGAGGTATCCTTCACCCCCAGCGGTAGGATATGGGCTTCCATTGTCTCTTGCCCACAGCCAGCTTTGTGCAGAAGTGGTAGAGATCAGCCCGCAGAACGGTGAAAGAAATAATAGTGTGGCAACTTCAAATCGTAATACTCTATTCATCTTATTTATTTTAGCAGCCCCTTAAATAAAAATTATTACAAGAATATTTGCCTGCTAAGAATCTGCTTAATATATAAAGCTGAATCGTCCTTCCTGCAAAGGTATCGTGCCTCATCCGCCTATAATAGAGTATAATTACTCTTTTATAAAATGGTATAATTTATGCTAAGTGATTATTCTTTCACTACTGTTCGTAAGATCCTGTTGCCATAAATGTCAGTAATTTGCAACAGGTAGGCACCGGGTACAAAATTTTGCATACTGATCTCCTGATGGTCACTGGTTACTATACAACTATATACTTCCTGACCTTCAATATTGAATATCATTAGGGTACTGGTGATACTGGCATGCGCTATCACCAGGTCATCAGCTACAGGGTTAGGATATGCCAGCACATTGCCCATCATTGCGGCGGTTGCAATACCAGTAGCGCTGTTAATGTCATAGCAGTATTTATCACTGCCGCAACTTGTATAGACTGTTACACATACTTGATGTGTGCCTCTTGTGGAATAGGTATGGGCAGGGTTGGTGAGCGTAGAGGAATCGCCATCACCGAATGTCCATTTCAGGCTATCGCAGGTAGTGCCGGTATAAGTGAAAGTGACCGTTGCTGTGCCTGTGTAAGTAAAAGCTGCTGCGGGTGCGGAGGTGCAACTACAATCATACCCATACTTTAGTAAAAAAAAATCAGTGTTGCCGCCATGCGACAGATATGGACTAAGGCTGGTGGCGCCAATGCTATCTGCGTCATTTCCACCGACGTATACATTGCCTACAGCGTCAGAAGCTATCGCCGTACCATAATCATAACCATCGCCATACGCCTGGCCTAACTTAATGGTATGCCCAGCGGAGTCAACGATCAGGAGAAACGGATTGCTATAATCATATGACACGGTTCTTATCGTATCGACGCCATGAATGGCGATTGCGCCACCTTGTCCCGTTGCAGCTATTTTCCCGTCCGGTAATATAGTAATGTCCGTAAAAGCATCGAAGCCCTCATTACTTTGCAGGTTATAGATCCATTTGGCAACGCCATTCGTGTCTAAACGTGCTACGATGGCAATGTTACGAAGAGGAAATATAGTGTCAGCTGCAGCCAATCCGCCCAAGCGAAAAGTATCGGGATAATTACCATAGCCGGATAAGTAAATTTCATTTCCACCCTTGTAGTCAAAGCTGGTAATTTGCTTGCCATTGCTGGTCGAATCCAGCCACAAGAGGTAATCGTCGGGACCGAAAGCACAAACGGCAGTGTTGTAGTAGTCATAGGGATATAATCCATTGTTTCCGAGCAAGGCATAAAATTTCCCGTTCTGTTTATTGTAAATAACTTTTGCTAATGTCCAGGTGGTATCCCATGGCATCTTTGTTTCGCTTATCAGGGTGCCTGTAGAATCATATTTAAGATCGTAAGTGCCAGTTAGCGAGGTGAACGTTGGTGTCAGGTGTGCGCCGCTGTCCATGAAATTAAAGAAGTGAATAAAACCTTGTCCATCCACTGCCACAGCCGAATTATCGCCAAACCCGGTAACAAATTCGTTTTCCTCCGAATCAATGCCCAAAAAGCGGATCCACTTAAAGCGTCCGAGCGTATCGAAACGCGAAATGAATGTTTCAAGGTAGGTACTTGTAATCGTTGTATCATGGCCAATGTGCTTATTAGTTCCGATCATTGTACCTACCAGGTACAAGCTGCCATTGGTACATATCATCGATCCATTGTAGTAATCGCTCCCCATAGATGCCCATTCCGATGCTTCTATCAGTTTCGCCCATCGCATGCCGCCATCGCAGTTATAGCCCGCAAGTAAAATATGCTGTATGGAAGGATACGTATTAGAAGCCGAAGCAAGGAAAAAGGTGTCGGCCAAAATGCTTGACGAACCAGTTACGGCTGTTATGTACACATTACCATCATCATCAGTGCACATATTCGTCACGCGTTCCCAATTTCTTGATGGAGTCATTAATTCCGTGCTGCCCCCGCCTGTTACCCAGTCATAAGCCTGGGCATTGGCTAAATTCAGAAAGGAAAACAATGTAATGCCGGTGAGTAACAATTTCTTTTTCATGAGTTTATTTTAAGAATTAGTATTGGTGCAAATCAATCATTTCTTTTCTCATAAAGGGAATCATTCCATCAAAAATATGTCAATCGATATCGTCTATATTTTAATCATTTCCTTACAAACTTCCTCACTACATTCCAGTTCTCACTGCTAAAAGCAATGTAAGGAAGACCCGCAGGCAGTGAACCAATTTTAACTATATTTTGCTTAGTAAATAAAGCAGTTGTCTTCTTTACGTAAATGTATCGTACCAATTCCACGTATAACAGAGTATAATTACTCTCTTTTTAAATGGTATAAATACGCTAATCAATATGGATGGCTATTTGTATTTTGCAGGTTACTTATTGGTAAAGAGAATTTCATGCAAAAGGAGAAAATAGATTTACCTGTTTTATTGCGGCTTTGCCTGGTTTTCATTTTTGTCAATGGCCAGGTAATGGCACAGGATATGCCTCCTTTTAAAAAAGGCACGGATACGGCTGCAATCAATCAATTGATGCGAAGTGCAGCCTTTCTTCCCGATCCTGACAGCGCCATTAAAATATGTAAACAGGCTGCAGAGAAAAGCATTGCAGCTAATTATAATGCCGGAGCTGCAGAATCTTTATTTCGTATTGCAACAAGGTTTAGAGACATAGGCAATTATCCTGAGGCTCTTATTAATGGAAAACAGGCGCTTGGCTATGCCATAAAATCGGGCAATCAAAGCAAGGTCGCTTTTTGTCACAATCTGTTTGGCACTCTTTCTATTATTCAGGGTGATTATGTTTCAGCTTCATGTGAGTTTTTTAAAGCGTTGGACGGGTTAAAAAATATCGACAAGACAAATGTAGAAGCGGTAATCGATATTTACGTCAATCTCGGGAATGTTAGTCACTTAATTGGCCAAAAAGAAAAAACTCTTTATTATTTAAATAAAGCGGAAGCCCTTGCGCGAAGCGGCATCGTTGCTCCTGACAGAACGATCCTTTACCTGTGTGATGCAATTATTAATAAGGGGAATTATTATTACGAAAACAAGATGTTTGACAGTGCAGTCAGGTACTACAAAGAAGTTTTGGACAGTGCGAGGAAGCTTGGCCCTGGTAAGGAAAACGCCCGCGTGTATTTCCAGGCAAATTCAGATATAAATATGGGTGCCATATACCAGCAGAAAGGAGATTTGGAAAAATCAATTTCCTATTGCAGGGAAGCAATTTTATTTTCTAAAAATAGGAACTCGATGGTCTTCGCAGATGCTTCGTACGGGCTCGGCAATGATTTGCGGCTTTTAAAAAGATACAAGGAAGCGGAGGCCGTTCTTCTTTCGGAATTAAAAGGAAATGCGTCAGGGCATGCGAAAAGCCAGGCAGTTTGGGGATACCTTTACCTGTCGGAAGTTTATAAAGATTCTAAGCAATATAAAAAGGCATTGGATTGCATGGATACCATCGTTGCAATAAAAGATACCTTAGTAACGATTGAAAAGGCTAAAGCTATCAGCCAGATTGAGTCGAAGTATAATATGGCCGAAAAAGACGCGCAAATAACAAAAAATGATCTGCTAATAGCACAACAAAAAAATAAGATCACCCAGAAGAACATATGGATCGGTTCTATCTCCGCCGGCGTACTTTTATTATTTGCTCTTGCCATTGGGCTTGACCGTAATAACCGCCATAAACAGAAAGAGGAAGTAAGAGCTTTAAAACAAGCTAACACAATCAGTATTCTGAAAGGTGTTGTACAGGGCGAAGAAAATGAGCGCATCCGTCTTGCCAGGGATCTGCATGATGGAATAGGTGGAATGCTCTCCGCCACTAAAATGCGCTTCATGGCTTTAAGGCACGATAATGCAGATCTGACGGGCTCACCGAAATACCTGGAAGCTATGGGCCTGCTGGATATAATGGGCGATGAAATACGTAAAACCTCTCACAATCTGATGCCCGAAGTGCTGCTAAAACAAAACCTGGCAGAAGCGCTACGCACCTATTGCAACAATATACAAGCCGGGTCGGACTTGCAAATAGACTTTCAAAGCTTTGGTAATTTCGACTATCTGTCCAATGACTTCAAATTGAATATTTACCGCATCGTGCAGGAACTGCTAAAAAATACGCTGCAACATGCAAAAGCAACTTATGCTGTGGTGCAGCTGATGATGCTGGAAGCCTACCTGACGGTGAGTGTGGAAGACAACGGAACTGGCTTTGATGAAAATAAAACAAAAGATGGCATCGGATTGCATAATTTAAAAACGAGAGTACTCAGCCACGAAGGGCATTATACGCTTAAATCTGAGCCTGGAAAAGGAACTACGGTATATATAGAATTTGGGATGCCAACCGCTGAGCCCCTGAAGGGGGAAAATCAATTTAGCTGAACCAGTGAACTTTGAAGGGGAACCTGTTATTTGGCCGATTTAAGACTTTGAACTATTGAATATAAGGTGGGCGATTTTTTTAACAATAGAGTTGCCAAACTCTTGCAAAACATAGAGAAGCCCCATTAGGGGGGCGGGGGTTTATGATCAAAATAGCAATTGTAGATGACCATCCGCTCGTAATCACGGGTCTACGACACATCTTGGCAAATGCCAAAGGGATGGAAATTATCGGGAGTTATGTTAATGGCTCAGAGTTGCTTAAAGGAATATCCATAGAGCAACCTGACGTATTGCTGCTCGACATCCAGCTTCCAGGGCAAACAGGAGATGAATTATTGGAACTCATCAGGCGGAATTACCAGCTAATAAAAATATTAGTGCTAACGAACTTTGACAACGTTTTTTATATTAAAAACATGCTGAAAAAAGGGGCAAACGGATATGTGCTTAAAACAACCAATGAGGATATTCTTTTGGAGGCTATAAGGGCAGTATTTGATGGAGAACTTTACTTAGAGCCAGTGTTAAGGGAAAAAGTACTATTAGATAATTTGCAGGCAAAACAGGCCTTTGCAACACAGCCTGTAATAACCCGACTGGAAAAAGAAATCTTAAAACACGTAGCAGCAGACATGACCAGCCAGCAAATAGCTGATATATTATTCCTCAGTAAGCGGACAATAGATAACTACCGGCTAAGCCTGCTCATGAAACTGGGTGTAAAAAACCCCGCAGGCCTTGTAAAAAAGGCGATACAATTAGGGTTGATTGATTAGCAGGATTCTAGCTATAGCCAAATATATTCGGCTGTTTTTTAAAGAGGTCATCGCTGCCCTTTCAATTTTCGCTTTACATTCCTCTTCGTTGTTCTGAGGAATTTTTTTATTGGTCGCCAGACTTCCCGTTTCATCTCTCCGGGTGTGACCCTAAATAGGGGCGTAAATTATTTGTCAGAACCCGCGTCGGACAGGATTTCGGAATATTTAGATGTGTGCCGCCGTAGAAGCGACGTAGAAAAAATATGCTCTTAAAAAACTTCAATCCTTTTGCTGAAGCTCAAATCAAATAAGCTCGTTCACGTTACAAAAATGACGACGTGCTATGCTATGAGTACTAAAGCCCTTTTTAGTTTTGTGGTGAAAATATCAATTAAAATTATTTATAATTAGACAAAAATGTGAAAGGTAAACTACGACACTTTGTGATTATTCGTTGTGGGGAATGCATGTGTTTTTCGCGGGATTGCACACCCCAGCAGTTTGGGTTGGGATTACTAGCCCCGGACAGCCCCTAACTGGGCATCTGAACAGACTAATTACGAGCTGCCGGATTGGTGAGAGTTCACATTTTTCCTATCAGCAACTTTACTTTATTGAAATCTGCAGAAGCATTAACTACTTTTCTAAAGGCTTCATAATTAGAAAGCGGGAAGTGTATCTGGCTGTAAAATTCTGAGATATTTACGATGAGCTTATTTCCCTCTATTTTATAGTCGCTGTAGAACCCAATTGTCGCTTTGCCAGCTTCATCTTTATAGTCTGCCTGTATTTTTGTGGCATCAGGATTAATAATCTTATATCCCTCAGGAATGTTTACGGTAATAGTACGGTTCAAATAATGCGGATATTCAAAGTCAACCGGTTGTTTACGTTCCTCAGTCTGATAAAGCTCTGTTTGTTTACCTATTACATCACCAATCCGGAGTAAATACTTAGTTCCTGCTTTTTCAACAAATTGAGGCATTGCCACTTCCGCTTTGATGAGGAGAGGTTTATTAATAGTATAATTTTCAAAGCTGTCACCTGTAATGGCATATTTAAGTATATCTTCAGGCTTATCTGCCACCGATACAATGCTTTGAACCAACTCTTTGAGTTTATCTTTGGGAAGAAACATTATGAGTTCCCTGTTGCCCATGGCGCAATAACCAGTACAGCTATACGTGATATCCGCAGTGGCTTCCATATTATTACTAAGTAAAATGTCTGCAAGAATATCGTTTTGGCTGTTCACTGCTGATTCCGGTGATATTGTACGGATATTCGCAATAGCATTGGTAACATCGCCTATTGTAGTAAGCTTACAAAAAACTCCCTTGTTATTAAGCACTTCTGTGCTCGTAAATGGATAACGGATATATATGGAAGCCGGTGAAAGAAATTTTTTCAGGCTCGGGAAATAAAAAACATAATTTTCGAGTGCATTCCAGTTTTCAAATTCCGGGTCAAATAGGTTTAGCCCTCTGTTTGTAGTGAGGCCGAGCTCATTTTTTACACCTGCTTTTGAGAAACATGCTGCAAAAAGATGGATGAGGCCAGCTTCTGTTGCAGATTTTGTGGTAATGACATTATCCAGTTTACAGGCATTGTCACCATCCATTTTTTTATACAATGTTATATCGTTTTTTATGGCGCGCTCAATCATTATTATCTTGTCTTCTTCATGGTCAGTATTTGCCACGCCAATATTATTGAGATACATTTCTATGGCATTATTTTCCTTATCGGACAAAACGTAAGCAGCCGAATACAACCGCTCGGCTAATTCCTGCCAGGTAAATTTTCTGACCATATTGTTTTCTTCAGGCATATAGCTGATCTTGTATTCGGCCCGCATGCGGTTAATATCCAGGAAGCTGTAATCTTCGCTCCGCAGAGCAGGAATTTTATTTTGCTCAACATGTAGATATCTCGTACCGTCAATAAGCGAATCGCTGGTTGTTGGGAATCCGTTATATCCCTTCTCTTCAAATTCCATCCTCGATGGGGAAGAAAGATCGAAAGTAGCATGCACGACGGGTATGCTGAACTGGAAAAACTCTTTGCCAAAGGTTGCAGCGGGTTTTTTGTATCGGAAAGAAAGCTCCACTTCAGCATTTTTTTCCAGGCCATCCATCGCAAACACAATATTTTTGCCGCCATCATCGCTTATAGATTCTTTCATTTGGTCCTTTTGCACATCTATGACCGTTCCATTTGCCAGTATTGTGCGGGCCTTGATCACTTCCATTACTTCATCGGAATATACCGGGATACTCATTTTATTAAAATCCTCAATCCCTTTCTCATCCATTATCTTAATAATTCGGTGCTTTGTCATATGCATCCAAAGTTGCTTATCGTCCTCATCAACATATTTGAGCCTTACATTCTCTTCAATAACTATGGCCGACTCGAGTGCATATTCGGCAGGCACAGAGTGGGAACGAGGCTTTCCTTGCCAGTCTTCAACAATTTTTTCCTGTGACTGGGCCGAAATTACCATGACCATTGATCCGTAAATGTATAAAGCGATTTTCTTCATGCTGCTGATTAGTTTTCTGTTAATACCACAGATTCTTTGTATTGTTTTTTGAGATTGTCAATCATTGTATTGTGCTTTGCAAAATCCCCTGGCTTCACAGACATACTGTGTGTAATATATTCCTTTGAAAGAACTACTTGATTTCCTATCTGGGTGTACCCAATCTTATATTCCCAGGTGTCTTTTAAATTTTCCGAGGCATCTGGTGGTAAATAGGACACATGATAACCCCTTGGTATTTGTAAGGCCACTACCTCCCTGCGTAGGTCTTTATATTTGAAATAAATGGGTACGTTCCGTCCTTGTGTGTCAACGTTATCTCCCTCGAGAAAGCGATTTACATTCATGTTTACTATATATTCTTTATCGACTTTTTCCACATAATCATCTATAGTGAACTCTGATATCAGTCTACTGTTCTTATACCCTGTATCAGACGGAAGATACTGGTAACTTTTTTGTACATATTTATTGGAGCCACGGCTATTGATTGCCCGGATTAATTTATCGCGGTCTTCATTCTTGTTATACAGCATCCGGCTTTGCAAAGCCCATGACGGATAACCCATAAAATCAATACTTGCTTTGCCGCTTGCTTGCTGACCACTGATCTGCATGAGTGTGGTATCGGTAGTTACATTATTATCAGCGGCTGTCTCTGGCGCTTGAATAATTTTAAAATTATTTTCGTCTATAGCAATCATGGCTTCCTTGCCCTGTAAATAATCGGGGATCACTCCAAAAGGTATTAAAGGATGTGTGCCATCCATAAATATCCATTCATCGCCGATTTTGATGGTACAGATCATGTGATTGTCGGCTATTGGAAGCGGGGTTTCTTCGTAAGTGTATGGTTTGAGGCGGGTACCGATCCAGGTAAAGTATGCATCAATACCTGCTTTACGACACATGGCTGTAATAATGCTGGCCATATCTTTACAATCTCCAAACCTTTGTTTGCAAATGTTGGCGGCCTGCCTTGGAATATAGCCCTCGAGGCTGTCTTCAAAAGCAATATAGTGAACGTTTTCCTGTACCCAACCGTAAATGTGCGCTGCTTTTTCTTTTTGCGTCTTGTCTCCGGCAGTTATAGCAGCTACGATTTGGTTCAATCCTTCATCATCCTTTATATTTATACAGCGAATGAAGTTATAATAATAGTGATACAGGTGAGCGGCGTCGCTGAGCATTTCCGTAGGCTTTTCCCCCGGCAACTGATACGAGGAAATGTAGGGTACTATATGCAACTCATGCCAAGTGGGGGACGGCACATCATCATATTCTCTTAATGCCGGCAGTTGGACGGCGGTAAAGGTGTAAGTGACCGTATTTTTATTTTCCCGCTTGCTTTGTATTATTCTCTCTTTCCCTACCCCTTTTATCACAAATTTCATGTCAATATATTTTGGCGCAGTAACCTCGTATGTTGACTGTGCAACCGGCATATTCTCCTCGAAATAAAAGGCGGGAATCATGTGAAGGTCAGTGTGGCTGATCGTATATTCTATGCGCAGCAGGGACCTAGGTGTTAACCCATTGAAGGAGATCTCCGTTTGTTCGGCATCGTCATAAAAAATACCGTTTATGTCTGAGTGCATTGTTTTGGCAGAAAAATCGGTTTGCTTTTTATAACTATTGTTTTCAAAAATTAAAGCGCTTGCATTGTAATCTTCCAGTTTATTAAAATAGCTGTGAAAAATATATTCCTTATTATATAGTCCAGGGGATAACCCGCCGATCAAAAGTGTTTCTTTCGAATTACTGCTGACTGCAACCAATGCACCGTGTTCGTTTTTGATTACCAGTTTTTCTTTGATATTGGTAATTACTGCCTGCTCGTCTCTGTACTTAAGATAGATATCGTCAACATTCTGTGCGAACAATTGCTTGCTGAAACAAGCGATGACAGCAATTCCAAATAGCGAAACAAACGTCTTCAAATTGCGATCATTGACTCCGTTCATTTTTTAGCGCTGATTAGTTTTCCATAACGGTAATTATAAGTTCTAGTCTTACCGACAGTTGGGTCGATGATTGCAGTGGACCCGTGCCGCGAACCGCAGTAAAAGTTTGCTGCAATTATAAGATTGCCATTTTTATCAAAATATCTTTCAAGCCCCTCCTCTTGGTCATCTTTATAAGTGGCATCAAAAATAAGTTTGCCATCTGGGTTATATCGCTTAAGTGGCCCATCAAGATCAAAGTTTTTATAGTTTCGCTCCTCGGCAAGCTGACCATTACTGTAGTAAACTCTAAGGGCGCCAATTATAACGTTTTGATCGAAGTTAGCTTCGCCTGATTTTTGTCCATTACCATAGTAAGCCTCCATCTTCACAGTACCGTTTTTCACTTTTATTTCGGGCAACAATTTTCCGTCTTTTCCCTCATAAGTGTACCCTACAAGATCACCATCTCCATAAATAAGTATAAAAGCAATTTTTCCGTTTTCGCCATAATAAATTTGTTTGCCATCCTTAGAGCCGTTGTTATAGCTGTACTCGATCCGCAAAGAGTTACAGGAATAAATTTTTCTGGCGCCATCCAGGCGGCCTTGCCAGTTATAATACTCTCCGCAGTAAAGTTCTCCGACCTCGTTAAAATATTCCCATTTGCCTATTTTGTTTCCTTTACGGTTGTATCCCTTACGTTGGATTATGCCATCTGGGAAATAAAGAATGTTCAGGCTATCATAGTTGCCTTCTGTAAAATAATATTGTTCCTGAACGGCTCCATTGACATACCTCTTGATAGTTGGACCACTGAATTTTCCGTGATCAATACAGTACGAGAGGTCCTTAAAGTCAGCATTTGGGTAACCGTGGCTAAACTTATACGAACCATAGCCGTGGTTAAAAAAAATGCTGTCGGCTTTGGCGCCTGTAGTATCATAGCATATATGGGCTGCCGGCAGGCCTTTATCATAAATGTATTTATCAGTTAATTCTCCATTGATGTTGTATATTTTGTAATATCCGTCGATGTTGTCATTTAGAAAATATTTTTCATTGCTTACTTTGCCATTTACATTATAAGTACGCCATAACCCCTGCTTTTCCCCATTTTTATACCAACCTTCTTCTGAGAGTAAACCATTAAAATAATAGGTTTTAAAATAGCCGTCTTTCTGATCGTTTATATAGCTTCCCTCAAACTTTTTGTTCCCGTTGCTAAAAAAAGTGACGGACGTACCATCAAGGTTGCCATCTTTATAGTTAGTTTCTTCGCTTTTACCCCCCGTTGTGAAATAAAAAGTAAGAAGGCCATTCCTCACTCCTTTATCATTAATCTTCATATCCACTGCTTTGTCGCCATTCGGACAAAAAAGAGGATAGGTGTAAATCCCATTTTTATCTTCCCTCTCGAATATTATCCCGCCCCCTTCATTTACATATTTTATGTGTATGGGCACATTGTTCTTGAGGGAGAGTGTGCCATATATTTTACCGGCCTTGCTATACTTTGTTATATCATCTTTGTTACCTTTATTGTATATGCCTTTTTCTGAAATATTGCCGCTCTCGTAATACTCTTCGTAAGGACCGTTTGCTTTGCCGCTGTCGTTGGTATATTTTTTCTTTATTGCCCCAGACTCATAGTGGTCTTCATATGGGCCGTTGAGCACACCTTTTGAGTAAGTGCTTATTTCACTGAGATTCCCATCGTCGTAATAAAATGTTAACTTTCCTGAATATTTACCATCCTCGATTGAATATCTTTTTTTTAATTTGCCATTGCTATGATAAAGTAAATACGTCCCGTTCTGGAGGTTTGAACCCTCATATATTGCATCTATTTCTTTCTGTCCATTTGAATAATAACTATGTTCTTCGTATTTTTTTTCCGATATTATTTTTCTTACAGTTGACAGCCAGCCGCCATATTCATATTCATATTCAGCTATACTATTTCCATGCTTGTTTCGTATGATCACCTTTTCTGGATTGCCGTTTATGTAATAATAATAAGCGGAATCCACAGATGTGTCGTTCATATAAAATTCTTTAGCCTCAATGCCGCCGGACGAATAGTAATAAGTCCACCAGCCATCTTTTTCACCGCCATTGTTGTAATGCCCCCTGGATTTCAGCGTATGGTTGCCACGGAGAAATACGGCATCGCCTACTATGATCTTAGCGTCTCCTTTGTTAATCATTTCACCAATAATAATGACATTGTCGTCAGGATAATAATGGTATCTTTCAACCGCATTCTTCCTTTTTTTATAGCTGATCTCCCTGGTTGTCTGTATCTTGGCGAAATATGGGAAAACTAAAGCTTTAACATCCGCAACGTCCTTGCTTTTTGTTTTGGCAAGACCATCTACATTTTCAAAACCGAAATCAGAAAACAAAAGCAAAACGTAACTCTCGAACATATCCTTCTCATATACTTCGGCAAGTAGAGGCACATAAAACTGCATTACAAAATTTGTATCTTCGGAGTTATATTCCAACTTCTCCATAACTACCTGCAACTGGCGGAAGATATTATCGCTTATACTTACCTTCAGCTTGTAATTTTTATTCAGCGCGAGCTTGGCATTTACAATTTCATCCAGTTCATCAAACAAAGGGTCGCTATATTTTGTGGCTTTAGCGTGGTACAGTTTTACTACTTCGTCGGTTTCGTCCGTTATACCGCTAATGAGCGATATTGATTGCTTGGCAAAAGTAGTATTTGAGGTCATGAGCAGGGATGCCTGAAGTGCGATCAATGCCTCGGACAACCTTCCCTGCATTGCATAGGTCAGGCCCAACAAATAATGAGATTTGAAATGATTAGGGTTCATGAGCAATGAATGCTGGAAATAAGTTATGGCTTTATCGTAAAGTTTTTTTCTGAAATAGAGTACGCCTTCTTCAAACCACGGCTGGTGGTCATTTGGGTATAGCTTTATTACGGAATCATAGATGACAAGTGCGCTATCCGGGTGTTGCAGATAATCGTAATTTGCCGCCAAGGCTAAAAAAAATAAGCGCTTGTCCGATTTGGGTAGGTTTAATCCGCTCAGCGCAAGTAATTTAGCAGCCTCAAATGAGCTGTCCGCCTGCAGGGAAACCACTTGTTCATAAACTGCCGATGCGTAGTTTGTATCGCTTTCGTCTATTTGCTTATACCGCTCTATTGATTTTTTATATTCCCCCTTATCATACAGCGCAATGCCTTCCGCTAGCATTTTTTTTGAGTCAATATAGTTAATCTGCGCCTGTGCTTTACAGAGAAGTAGCACGGCAATCACCAGCATAAGGTTTCTTTGCATAAGTTGGCGTATAAACAATTGTATTGAGTCCAAAGATAAGCGGCAATTTCATAAAAGATTCGTTTACAGGTGCAGTTGAGGAATTTGGACTTTCAAATATCGAAATAGATAAAATGGTTAAGTTGTCGATTAAGGCTGTTTCATGGTCTTTACAATGGCGAAAAACGAAGCTTATTGTCTTACATAGAGTTCAGGAAATTTGTTGTATTCGCGTAATCTATACTCTTTTCGATAATCCGTTTCTCTACGACTGCTCTACGGCGAAGTTTTTAAAACGACAAAACCCGCGCTGAGCGCGGGTTTTAATACTTGTTTGCGGACCGGACGGGACTCGAACCCGCGACCTCCGCCGTGACAGGGCGGCATTCTAACCAACTGAACTACCGATCCATTTTTTTCGTTCGGGCTGCAAATATAGCTTCAATTTTCTGAATTGAACAAATGTTTTCAACATTTTGATTAATTCAGAAAGTTGTTTTGTTTCTTCCGTAGAAAAGCTTTGTGAATGAGAACTTGTTTATACTTGCGATTATCAGGCAAAGTTCAGTAAATAAGAAGCATGTGGTGCTCCAGTCGGTTCATAAATTGCATCATGTGTATATTCGAAGCCAAGTTTTTTCAAAAGGGATTTTGAATGCATGCTTTCATGGTTATGGCTGGCATACAGCGCTTTTGCTCCTATACTG
>Ga0206890_1176_pt1 | contig 19492 bp, 18 predicted proteins | sample Alteio_BWOrgHeat_58_FD_152960 | JGI IMG/M metagenome (GOLD analysis project Ga0206890, IMG submission 152960) | Enriched cells from forest soil in Barre Woods Harvard Forest LTER site, Petersham, Massachusetts, United States - Alteio_BWOrgHeat_Nextera6 ... | reverse complement strand
TTTATCCAGCAAAGAGGCATGATGGAGTGTGGCACCACATGCCTCGCTATGATTTTTAAGTACTTTGGGTATTATAATATTCAACCCCTGCTTAATCGCCTCGGTGAAGTGACCACTGAGGGCACTACCTATTTACCCTCGCAGAGGTCGCTCAGCAGTTTGGATTCGTTGCAGACGCTTATGAACTGGATCACGAACACCTGTTGACGATACCCATGCCCTGCATTGCGCATTACCGGGGCACTCACTTTATCGTTATTTACGAAATAACCAACGAATATGTTTGGATTGCTGATCCTGCTTATGGGAAAGATAAGCTGACTAAAGAAGAATTTATCAAAAAGTGGAATGGCATTATCCTTACTGTAGCGCCCACAGAGGAAATTTTCAAAAACAAAGACCTTGAAGAAACAGTGCAGCAATTTATCAGGGAGCGCAAATCGCTGTTTAAAAAATTCTACGCGCCTGTATTATCCTCCTTAAAGAGCGTCATATTTGAAATTCTCATTGCTACGGCTGTGTTGCAAATGCTTGGGTTGGCTATTCCTTTTTTTACACAAACTATTGTTGACGATGTGTTTGTTAACCAGAATAAGAAACTCTTAGTTGCCATACTGGCTGGCATGTGCGGGATATTCCTTGTGCAAATTCTTTTACTGTATGTGAGAAATATATTGCTGGTTCAGTTCCGGGTAAATTTTGAACTGGATTTTTTCAGCCGTTTTTTCAAGCATTTTATTTCATTGAAACAAAAATACTATGATAATAATAAACGCGAGGACTTTATGGCCCGCTTCCAGGAAAACATTACTATCCGGCAATTAGTTAACCCTACTGTGCTGGAAAGCATAACTGACGTAATGTTTGTGCTGCTGTACATTCCCTTTCTTATTTTTTATAACACTAAACTTGGTTTGGTTGCCTTGTTTTTTGTTTTGCTGTATGCAGGTTTTACCATGTATTACGCGCCCATCATGCGTTCATTGGTATACAAAGTGTTTTACAGGAACCTGGAAACTCTGGGAGAATTTCTTGATTCGCTGTTGGGTATCAAGTCTGTAAAATTGCTTTCCATCGAAAATTTTAAATTCTGGCAATGGAAGAATAAGTACAAAAAAACGCTGAACATTGTTTTGGACTCGGAGCTGAAAGGAATAACGCTGCACACTATTCAACGAAGTATTTATTTTATCAGCCAGGTAGCCATCTTCTGGATTGGCGGGTATATGACATTCAATAACGAAATAACGATCGGGCAATACCTTTCCATTACGGCAATCTTCATGCTTGTTCTGAATTCACTTTATAACCTTTCTACCATCTGGTATAACCTCACGGAATTGTGGGTGAGCCTCGGCAGGCTCAACGACGTGCTGCTCCAGGAGCCTGAAAATCATTCCTTGCTTGAGCTTACCGATAACATTTCCACAGAAAAAATTGCAGCAAGAAATCTTTCATTTCGATATAATGAAAGAGATACCCATTATGTCTTAAAGGGTTTAAATTTTGAGATCGGCAAAGGCGAGCATATTGGCGTAGTTGGGAGGAACGGCACGGGAAAAACTACTCTTGTAAAGTTATTATTGAATCTGTATCCTGAATATGAAGGTGAGATTCTTTTTGGGGATACTGAATTGCGAAAACTGAATCCCCTGGCAGTGCGCAAAAAAGTGTTCCTTTTTCCGCAAGACATATACATTTTCAATGGCACCATAAAAGAGAATATCCTTTACGGCAATTTGAATGCGGAGATAGAAGATATTATTAAGGCCGCGAAGCTGGCTGATCTTCATGATTATGTAAAATCACAGTACCTCGGTTATAACCATCAATTGGGAGATACCGGCAGCAATTTATCAGGGGGACAAAGGTTGAAAATTGGCTTCGCCAGGTTGTTTTTAAGTACCCCGGATGTTATTATCCTTGATGAGGCCAGCAGCAGTCTCGATTTTGAATCAGAAAAGAAAATAATGGAGAACATAAAAAAACACTTTACTGGCAAGACCATTATCAGTATTGCCCATAGAATGCAGACACTCCGTAATGCAGACAGGATTTGGGTAATAGATAATGGAACAATAGCAGAAGATGGCCATCACAGCGTATTAATGGAACGGGATGGACTTTACCGGCAATTTATGAACACTTACATTGATTACTAATGAGCGAAACTGACGAACTGGAACCACAGCAATATGGCAGGCACTATTGGGAAGAAGATGTGCCTCTTGCTGATGTGCGCAAAAATACATTGCGCAGGTTCGTTTATTTAGGTTGCGCCCTTTTTATTGTTTTATGCCTGGCGGGCGCCATTATAAAATTCCCTGACCAGGTGGAATTACCTTTTGTAATTAAAAGTGGCCAACCCGGGGAGACTTACAGATTTCCTTATGCAGTTTACGTAACTGAGAAATACATTACAATGGGTGAACATGTAAAAAAAGGCCAGCCGTTGATTAAGATTACTTCTCCCGAAATTGTAGCATTGATCAATAATTATCGCGAGGCCGAGCAGAACCTGAACAATTACCGGCTAGAAAAAAACATGTCCGTTCAGAAACAGCAGGAAATTCTCGAATCAAAGATAAACACTGATCAGCTGAAAATAGCGGAGTTAAAAAATGAACTATCCAGCCTCGAAAGCACCTGGAAGAGCAATGAAGACCGTTTAAAATTAGAAAGCGCTATAGCAGATAAAAATTACACTAACAATAAAGAGTTGTATAATGCAAAGTATATTTCCAAGACTGAGCTAAGCGATTTCGAAGAAAAAAAAGTAAAAACATCAGACGCCTGGAATACAGCAAAGCTCGGTTATGAGAAAGATAGAATCAACCTGACTTCACTTGTAGATCAGTATGGTATAGATATTATGTCCGTACAGCAGGAATTGAGCAAACTGTCTGCAGATACAAAGTTTGATTCCGCGACAATTAATAATCAGCTGGAAATTGCTCAAAATAAAATAAGCAATACATACGGAGATTTTGACCTCGCTAACGGCAACCTGGTTCTAAAAGCCAGTGAAGACGGAATAGTGACTTATATTTTTGACGGCGATAAAGAGGTGCAAGGCAGCGCCATACTTTTAAAAGTGAATCACAACAGTAGCGGGTTGTATTCGCTGGTATCCTGCCCTCCTACGCTAATCGGCAAAATTGAAAAGAACCAAACAGCCTATCTTAAAGTGGCTACCTTTCCATCTTTTGAGTGGGGGTCAGTAAAAGGGCATATTGACAATCGTAGTTTAACCTATGATGAGAAAGGAAATTTCGACGTAAGAATAACCCTGGATGACTACCGGAAACTAAGTAATATGCTGCAGCCAGGGATGACAGGCAATGTTACTATCGTGTTGCAGGAAAAGACATTTTTTCAATATTTCTTCAGGAAGATGAAAAAAACCTACAACACGGCTACTCTTAATAACTGATCACGCAGTTTTCGTAAATTGCAGGTATCATGAGCCGTTCCTATGCCGATCTTCCGCTGCATTACGGCCAGGTACCACCCTGGCTCTACCAGCGCATGAGCAAACTTGGTGTTGCCATTGTGGAAGCAATAGTGTTGGATTACGGTAAGAGCGCAGTATTACAACGGTTAAGCGATCCTTTCTGGTTCCAGGCCTTAGGATGTGTATTGGGTATGGACTGGCATTCTTCAGGCATTACCACTTCGGTAATGGGTGCGCTTAAAAGATCAGTGAATGAGCGTTCGAAAGAACTGGGCATCTATATATGCGGCGGCAAAGGAAAATACTCCAGGGAAACACCTGCCGAACTAATACGTATTGCAGAAAAAACAGGGCTTAACGGCGATCTGCTGGTGCGTAGCAGTAAACTTTCTGCCAAAGTAGATAATACTGCAATACAGGATGGGTTTCAACTATATCTCCATTCCTTTATCCTCACCAACGAAGGCGAATGGGCTGTAGTGCAGCAAGGCATGAATGACGCTACCAGCACCGCCCGCCGCTATCACTGGCACTCGCCTACTATCGCCTCCTTCGTAGAAGAGCCACACACATTTATCTACGGCCCCAACCAGGGCCAGATCATAAACATCACGGACAAAAAAGCAGATACCACACGCAATGGTATTTTGAAGCTGACTAAAGAAGATCCGGAAAGGTTGCTACCGGAGATAAGAAAACTAGTAATGCCTACGCACCATGATGTTAAGGCGAAAGACGTAGACCTCAAAAGATTGGGCAGTGTGCTGGCTGTAGCGTACCAGAAGGAACATTTAGATATGGAGTCCCTGCTGCTACTGGAAGGATTAGGTCCAAGGACACTACAGTCATTAGTATTAGTAAGCGAGGTGATACACGGCACGCCTTCCAGGTTTGAAGACCCGGCAAGGTTTTCGTTTGCACATGGCGGCAAGGATGGTCATCCATTCCCGGTGCCAACCAAGGTATATGACGAGGCAATACAAACTCTTGAGAATGCTGTGCAACGCGCCAAACTGGGAAACTCGGAAAAGAGTGAAGCCATAAAAAACCTGGCAAAAGCTGCCCGGCAATTAGAAAAAGATTTTCAACCGAATAATAATTTTGAACAGCTTATAGAAAAGGAAAGAAATGAATCATGGAAGTATGGAGGACGTACGGTAATGGGTAAAGCAAAGCCACCAAAGCAAAAGCCGAATGACGGTCAACTGCAACTATTTTAATCTTCCAAGTATGTTCGATGCAAGAACCTATCTACAATATAATCGGGAATGAATATAACAGGACACGCAAGGCTGATCCATACATAGCTGACAGGCTGCATTCTTTACTTAATCCGCAAAAAGGCAAAACTTATCTAGACATTGGCTGCGGTACAGGCAACTATACGATAGCGCTTGCAATGATGGGAATAGATTTTACAGGCATTGATCCATCTGAATTAATGCTTGATGCTGCCAAAAATAAAAAGAGCGATGTAAAGTGGAAACAGGGGACTGCTGAAAATATTCCTTTACCAGATAATTCAATTGATGGAGTAGTGGCTACGCTAACACTTCATCACTGGACAAGCCTTGAAAAGGGCTTTAAAGAACTTGCAAGAGTTCTAAAGGCGGGCTCACCTGTAGTCATTTTCACTTTTACTCCTGAGCAGGAACAAGGCTATTGGTTCAATCACTTCTTTCCGGAAATGATGAAAAAAGGAATGGAAAAGTCTGTAACCCTGGAGGCTATAAAAGAAGCTGCATCCGATGCAGGGTTGGAAATAATTGAAACAGAAAAGTATTTTGTGCCGGACGATCTACAGGATATGTTTGGCTATTCCGGGAAACATGATCCTGAAAGATATTTTGACCCTATGATCATAAATGGCATTTCCTATTTTTCAATATATGCAGATGAGAAAGAGATTGAGGCAGGGCTTAGGGAACTAAGGAAAAGCATAGACGACGGGCAATTTAATGCGATTAAAGAGCAGTATGACAATGACCTGGGAGATTATCTATTCATAGTCCTGAAGAAGAAATAATCAGAACAAAGCACCTTGAGCCGCCTTACCGGAATGCTTGCGCTCCAGATCCAGCAGCCACTTTTTTCGTTGTAAACCGCCGCCATAACCGGTAAGGCTACCATCCTCGCCTATTACCCTGTGGCAGGGCACAATGATAGCAATACCATTCTCACCATTAGCTCCCGCTACTGCCCTTATTGCTTTTTCATTGCCCAGAAATATAGATTGCTGTTTGTATGACCGGGTTTCGCCATACGGTATCTTTAGCAGACCCTGCCAGACGCTTTTTTGAAAAGGGGTGCCAACAAGATGTAATGGCAGATCAAATTCTTTCCTTGCTCCGGTAAAATATTCATTGATCTGCTGTTTCAATATTTCAAAATACGGATGCCGTCCTTCATCGAATTTGTCTCCTGATAATGTCTCAATTCGCTTCATGATACTGTCTATACTCTTGCGGTACTGAAAGTCGAATAAGCAAATACCTTCGTCTGTAGCGCCGATGCGCATTTTACCAACGGGAGTGTCGATATGAGTTAGGGAGATCATTTCCATCCATTTTTTTCCATCAATAGCTCAGCACGGGTTATGTCTTCAGGAGTATCTATTTCCACACCCATGTATTGCGTTATTGCCATCCTAATTGGTATGCCATGCTCCAGGAAACGAAGGCACTCCACTTTTTCTGCCGCCTCCAGCGGCGTTGCGGGCCATTTAGTAAAACTGATAAGGGCCTCTTTACGAAACGCATATACCCCAATATGCTCATAATATGGAATGGCTACCTCACTGTTTCTTGGATAAGGAATAATGCTGCGGGAGAAAAACAACGCATTATTATTCAGATCAAGCGCCACCTTTACATAATTGGGGTCATTGATAAGCGCAGGGTCTTTTAACTGTTGCACCAGTGAAGCCACTTTAACAGCTTTGCCATCAGCACCCTTAAATAATTCCAGCAGTTGTCCCAAAGGTTCTTTTTGCACAAACGGTTCATCGCCCTGTACATTCACAAACACGTCAGCATTCATATCCACAGCCACTTCGGCTATGCGGTCAGTGCCGCTTTCATGCGTTCGCTTGCTTTTTACGGCCTTGCCGCCCTGCCTTATAATCTCGTCAAATATTTGGTCGCTGTCTGTCACTACAATCACTTCATCAAATAAGCCGGTACCAACCGCGGACTCATAAGTACGCCTGATAACACTTTTGCCTCTAAGCGAAGCAAGCATTTTGGCAGGAAACCTTGTAGCACCCAGCCGCGCGGGAATCAATGCTATTGCCTTCATTTATTTCTTTTTGATGATACCTGAAAACAATAATATCCAACCGGCTATAAAAAACAGTCCGCCAATTGGGGTCACGATACCTATCGGTCCCAAACTTGTGCCACTGGTACTAAGCAATGTCATGGTATACAGGGAACCACTGAATAGTATAATGCCTGTGATGAAAAAAGACGAAGCCAGCTTAATGTGTTTAAAAGGGAAAGAACCGAAAACTATTCCCGTTATTAGCAGGGCAAAGGAATGATAAAACTGGTAGTGTACACCTGTTTCGAAAACCGCGAGCTGATCGGCAGGTAAAATAGCCTTTAGCGCATGAGCACCAAATGCTCCGAAAATGACTGCCAGCCCCGCGAAGAGTGCCCCAGCTATTAATGCCGGTTTATACATCGTTAATAATTTCGTCAAAGGTAATCAGGGAAATGTTTTTTGTCTGTAAAATATGATGCGCTTGCTCATAAAAGCGTTTGCGCTTTTGCAAGAGGTCATCCAGGTAAGCCCCTACGTCTGCGCGGCCTTTTAACAACGGCCTTATTTCCCCGCTGTTGTTTATGTTATTCAATAAATCGGGCACGTCTGCCTGTAGATATATAACGCGACCTGCGTCCTTCATTAATTGCATATTTTCATGAAAGCAAGGAGTGCCACCGCCACAGGCAATTACCGTATCAACGGTAATATTGGCTACTAACTTCCGAAATTGTTTATGCTCTCTCTCCCGGAAACCATTTTCGCCATATTGAGCAAACAAAGCAGAAATACTGGCTCTTTCCATTTGCGCAACATAAACATCAAGGTCAATAAATTCAAGCGCATATTCGCTCTTTATCTTTTCACCCCAAAAAGTTTTGCCTGCGCCAGGCATACCTACGAGGAATATTAGCTTTGGGGAATTGGAAGTGTTTTTCATAGAGGCGTAAGGGTTTTGGTAATTCTACTAAACTATAACTTTCCATTGACAAATTTCCAGATCAGGAGCATGCCCATTGATGTAGCCATTTCCTTATTCCGTTCACGGTCATAATGAAAATGAAATTCTTTTGTTTTAACAATGCCCTTATCTGCTACCGCCATCCATATTGTCCCTACTGGCACCCTGTCGCTTTCCCCACCTGTGCTTAGCAAGCCGGTAACCGCAAATGCGAAATCAACTTCCAGCACTTTCAAGGCGCCTTCTGCCATTTCTGTCACGGTCTGTTCGCTAACTGCTCCGTATTGCTCGATTGTTTCCTTTTTTACGCCAAGTATCTTCTCTTTTATTTCATTCTGATAGCAAACAATACTTCCATTAAAATAATGAGTTGCTCCCATCACCTGGGTAAGATGATGTGCCACGTTACCCCCCGTACAACTTTCTGCGAGCCCAAGTGTTTTTTTATTTGCAGTGAACCACCCTCCCAAAATATGCTCCATTGAAATATCTTCCAGCGACACTACAATGTTTTCAAGCCGCTCAGCAATTTCTTTCTGTTTTAATTTTAACTCTTTGATCAATTGTCCTTCATCGGCGCCTCTGCCTGTAAGCCTAAGCCTTACCATCCCCGCGCCCGGAAGGTAGGCCAGTTTTATATCTGCCGGTAATGCTTCTTCCAGGTCTTTTATCTTTTCCGCTATATAACTCTCGCCCTCCCCCGCTGTAATTATAGAAACGTGCAATAAGGCATCGCTAAAGAAACGCAGCCGTAGTCTAGGTAAGACTTCACCCTCCATAATCGAGATCATCTCAAATGGAACGCCGGGCAAGGCAATAACAACCTTATCATCTTTGTCAAACCACATGCCGGGCGCCGTGCCCATCTTATTAAACAATACGGTGCAGTTATCCGGCACTTCTGCCTGTTTCAGGTTTCGCTCCAGGAACGGGCGATGGCGTTTAGTAAAAATGCTTTTCAGATGTTCCAGCACTTGCTCATCAACTTGCATCTTGCCGCCAAAATATTCGTTCAGCAGCGGCTTGGTTATATCGTCCGCTGTGGGGCCTAGCCCTCCTGTTATTATTACTAAGGAAGCCAATCCCAGTTCTTCATCCAACGCTCTAAGAATGGCATCGCTGTTATCCCCCACCGCTACCCTGCGAATCACATCTATTCCCAGTTCGTTCAGATGCTGGGCTATCCACGCTGAGTTGGTATCGATGACCTGGCCTATCAATAATTCATCTCCTATAGTGATGATGGAAGCAGCTATATTACTCATGGTTGTTTCTGAAAAAATGGGGCTAACCTTACGTACAATTCTTCCGGCATGTTGGTCTTTTTCTTTTCCTTTGGATCATAAAAAACTAAAGTAGTCACGCCTTTATTGAGCAGTGCCCCTTCTTCATTATACAATTCCGTATGAAACTGAATCTTTGGGCTATCCGGTAGCTCTTTCATTATGGTCTTTACTGTTATCAGGTCATCATACAAAGCCGGGCGCAAATAGCGCACATTTAACTCTATGACCGGCATCATGATTCCCATCTCCTCAAGCTGGCGATAGGTGAACCCCAATTGCCTGATAGACTCGGCCCGGCCTACTTCATAATAGAGCGCATAGTTGCCGTAATACAGGAAACCCATCTGGTCAGTTTCTCCGTATCTTACTCTTATCTGCGTCGTAGATGTGAACATTGTTTGAAGGCGTATGTCAAAAGTAGATAGTAGAAAGTGAAAATGCAAAAAGGCTTTTATTTGTTCTGACGCCCTTCATAAAATTCTATTTCTGTTTAATAAACTCTCTAAATGCCGGCCAACTTTAGAGACTCCGCGGTTTCGCCCTTTCCTCCTCCTTTATTGCGTAAAAACTATTTGCCTGGGTGAGGCAAGTAACGGTAACATCATTGATGCATACATGAGGGGGCAATGTGGCGCAATACCACGCAATATCTGCTATATCCTCAGGCTGCAGCGCTTTCACGCCTGCATACATATTTTTTGCCCGCTCTTCATCCCCTTTAAATCTTACTAATGAAAATTCGGTTTCTGCCATCCCCGGATTAATCGCGGTAACCTTGATACCATAATGGAGCAAATCAATACGCGTAGCCTGCGTGAGCGCATCTACAGCGAATTTTGATGCACAATAAACATTGCCATTCTTATATACCTGCTTGCCTGCAGTTGACCCAATATTTATGATATGCCCGCTTGCCTGCTTCCGCATCATCGGGGCTATCTGCCGGGTTATATACAGCAGCCCTTTTACATTAGTATCTATCATTACTTCCCAGTCGTCAATATTACCTTCGTCAATGGTCGAAAGACCGGAGGCCAGCCCTGCATTGTTTACCAGTATATCTATATGTTTTATTTGTTGCTTAAGGTTGGTCATGGCGTCTTCCACCTGCTTCCTGTTACGAACATCAAATGCCAGTGTGATTACATTTGCACCATATTCCTTTTCCAGCTCTGCTTTTAAGGATGCCAGCCGCTCTTCCCTGCGCCCTGTAACGCAAACGGTATATCCGTTTTGTGCAAAACGAATGGCAATTGCTTTGCCAAATCCAGAGGTTGCGCCTGTGACAAGAATCGTTTTATTCATACATCTATATTCGTTGTTCCTTTCTTTTGATTTTACACCGATGACACTACCTTAACCTTACTCTTATTTATGTATTGTTCCCAATCCAGCAACTGATCCCCTTTTAGCACGCGGGGAAATTTACTCATGGCGCCTTCTCTACCCTTTGCTCTTAGATAATCAATAAATATGCTGCCGGGCAATATTTCCACGAATAACTCCCTCAGCGCCGAGGTTCTTTCCACTTCATAATCATCGTTCAGCCTGCACAGCGTTTTATCCAGCAACTCTTTTATCATATTGGCATCCACATTAGGATTGTCGCAGCCTATGTACCATTGATGAGCAAACAGCCCGTTGCGCTTGAGGCCTGCAACTGCAAATTCACGTATAGTAATATTCAGCTTTTTAGAAACAATTTCTATGGCCTTGTTCATATTGTCAATAGACATGTGCTCGCCGCAAAGGCTTAAGAACTGCTTGGTTCGGCCCACTATTGCAATTTCATGCTCTTTGGCATTAGTAAATCTGAGCACATCTCCAATAAGGTATCTCCAGGCGCCCGCACATGTACTCAGCACCACCGCATATTCCACTCCTTCCTGCACCTCGTTTACTGTATAGATTTCAGGATCGGGCTTGGGATTGCCGTCCTCATCAAAATTATCTGATGTAAACGGGATGAATTCAAAAAAGATACCAACGTTAAGCACTAATTTGATACCCGCATTTGGCCTTGCCTGGAAACCAAACGAGCCCTCGGAGGCCATATAAGTTTCAATAAAAGTAATGGGCTTGCCCCATAGTTTTTTGAAGCTTTCTTTGTATGGCTCCATGGAAACACCTCCATGAATGTATACGCTCAGGTTAGGCCATATATCATGTATATTCTTAACGCCGTAGTGCTTAATAACTCTTTCCAATACTATTTGTACCCAGGCAGGCACACCGCATATAATACCCACATCCCACTGGGTAGCCTTTTCCACTATCAATTTTATCCGATCCTCCCATTTAGGCCGTTTTGATATTCTCTGCCCGGGCTTATAGAGTAAGGAAGACACCCACCTCGGCATGTTCTTGGCGCTGATACCACTCATGTCTCCTTCGTAATATTCCCCTTTCTCAAATAAAGAGGTGGTGCCCCCCAGCATCAATATCCCTTTTTCAAAAGCTACCGGCCTGATCTTGAAGTTAGCCATGCTATACAACTGCTTAAAGCCGACTTTTTTTATGGATCTTATCATATCCTGGGTTACAGGAATATGCTTGCTGGCCGCTTCAGAAGTGCCGGAACTCAGCGCAAAATATTTCACTTTCCCGGGCCATGTTACATTTTCCTCCCCTTCCTGGCAGCGATACCACCACTGGTCATGCATGTCGGCATAGGTTGAAACAGGAACTTTGTCACGAAAAGCTTTTAAAAAATTTACTTCTTTGCTGAGTATTTCAGCAAATCCATAATGTTTTCCAAAGGCTGTGTATTGACCCCGCTCTAACAGTTGACGCAGAGCATGTCGCTGGTAGGTTTGCGGAGTTGCTACCGGTAAGTTGAATTGTTTCCGAAGTTGTAAGGAACGAGCTATCAGATTACCTAATAATGCCATTGATACCCTTTGCTAAATTTTAGAATATGAATAGCAAATTTACGATTTCCTGCGTTAAAGTTGCAGTAAACGATTTAATTAAATACTTACCGGCCGCTACATATAATTCACCAGGGCATAGTTACATCTGGTTTCGGAGTTATCTGTTTGACTGCATACGATAACCACCCGCTCGTTCCGGCTTTGAAAAACAAAGTATTCCTGGCGTCTTCAGGTATTTCATGCGGAATAGGAAACTTGCCACGAAGCATCGGGGTCAATTCCAGTGTATCGCCCACATGAATATCATCGCCTTTGATATGCGATACCGTATATTCAAGTCCGGCAGGGAATTCAGGAGATCTGCACACTACCTTATGCGCGTTCATAATTTTGCATGGCAACCAACCATTTTCTCCACGCCAAAAAAAAGTTTCAGGATATTTAGCCGCTTCCCATACGATGATAAAGTGCTCCCCTGTAGTAGGGGTTACATTTGTTCGCACTGGCAGTATATGTTGTGAAAACGCTTCTAGTAATATAAAGGAAGGATGTACTTTATTGTTAGCGACTTTCTTCGAGGTTTGCCCATTCCCTGTAAAAACAAAACTTAATGCAATTAAACACAAAAAACATTTCAGGCTCATAACAGTAAAAATAGTTAAAAAAATTGTGCCCTCGACTGATTTGTCTATTCCGCCTTTTTCTTTACAGCCTTTACTTCTACTATGCCCTGAAAAAAATATACTTTGCCCGTACCGAGATTGCGACAACGGGTGCGTGTTCTTAATTTTTCTAATTTTTGATACACCTCACCGTCTTCCGTTTCGAAATATTGGTTTTCCCCCACATCATCTACTAATTTAAAACCCGGCTTATGATCATCATAACGATATAACGTTTTATATAAGTGAGGATCAGTGCACGTGCTTGCCGCGGGATCATGCAGGTAGGCAAGCAGGGCTTTCTCTACATCGGCAGGAAAGAATCGTTTGCCCATAAACGGAATAAGTATGTGCCGGAATTGTGTTTTCCACTCCTTGCCGTGAGGAGGCGCCTTGAACTCAAAGTGTACGAACGTATACAAGTGCGCAAGTTCGTGCAGCAGCGTTATCAGAAAACTATAAGGATTTAAATTCGCATTGATGCTGATCCGATGATACGGCGCCTCAGCGACAGGATGGCGATAATCGCCCAGTACGCTTTTCCGCTCATGCGTTAGCGTGAGATGTATGGTATGCGTTCTGAAAAAGGGTGCTATCTGGTCAAATGCGCCAGTAGGTAAAAATTGTTCTAAAAAAGATATCGACGTTTCCTGCTTTTTCATCTAAAAAAAATTAGTCTTTTCAATCTCTGGATGGTATTACCTCCAGTTGCATCCTTTTATTTATTTCAGTCGCCATTCCCGGTTAATAATGTTCAGATTCAACTTTCACACACCTGTAGTTCTACTCTCTTACTGTTTTCGATAATAACCAGGTTTCCATTATTGTGTAAATCACGTAAATTCCAAAAAGCACAAATACCGTGGGCTTATAGACATGTGCCCTGTTGAGCAACACATATACTAATATAGAGATCATGCACACAAGTAGTTTCAGGAATGAAGCACTATAGACACCCCGTACAAAGGCATGGCTGCTGCCTTCCATGTGTTTTCTCACTATTGAATAGGTGACGAGTGAAAGCAATAGCATGATCAGGTTACCACACTCTAACACCTGGAATTGATAAGCAGGCATGTTAATTTTTAGAGCATACAAAACCGCTGTCAGCGCTATAAAAATTACTACTATTGATATGAAATACTGTCGCTTCATTTTTGAGGTTTACTAAATTCTTTTATCATCTGCCATAACAACAGAAGTAATGCAGCCAAAGGAAAGAGAACAGTGCAGAAATGACCCCAGTTTATCTTACTGTCAAGTTTTATTCCTCCCCAAACTGCAATGAGCAGTATTACTAACCATTGGGTTGTAATACCTGCATAACGTAAAAAATTTTGCGGTTGTTTTTGATCGCTCATTCCAGCTTGCATTATTTTACTGACTTTGTTCTTTGTTGGTAATTACGCCGCACCCTTCTTTTCCTTCCGAAATTATAATAAGGAGTAGCAAAATAGGAAAACTGTTTTGTTAATTTATAATTATCGGGTGGTAATAAGATTTCTTTTTTTACTTATTTTTGGTGGTTTCGGTATTAAATTCCTGCTTTAGGGGGAATTTATATAATATTATTGTTGCGTTTGCGTTGTAATTGGGAGAAAAAAGAAAGTTCCATTGAATTTAAGGACAATATTATTTATTATATTAGGTTTTTTTATTTTTAATAACCTTATCTATTCCCATCCATTAAAAAAGGATGCAGATATAGATGGGGATGAAATTGTTGATTCTACTCAAAAGCCTAATGCTGACAGTGCAAAGGAAGCACGTGCCCGCATGGCCGATAGTACAAAGGAAGCACGTGCCCATATAGCTGACAGTACAAAGCTTGCCCGTAAGCAAAAATCAGACAGCCTGCAGGCAATTCGCAAACATATTACTGACAGTTCTGCAGCCGTTCGAAAATACCGAAACAGCAAACATTATAAAGACAGCCTGGCACGCGCCCGCACAAAAAAAACAAATGTGCTTAAAACAGCAAGGCAAGACCGCCTCGACTCAATGACGGATGCGCGCAAACACGCTACCGATAGCATGGTAGCAATCCGGAAGGGTAAAACAGATAGCATTAGAACAATCCAGAAAAAAAAATCAGACAGCCTCGCGCGCATAAAAAAATACAAAACAAGCAGGCGATATTCCGACAGTGTAAAGCTTGTAAGAACTGACCGTATGGATAGTATTACAAAAGCCCGGGAAGCATCCAGGAGCCGGATGGCAGCCATGCGCAAACATACTATCGACAGTGCCAAAAATGTCCGTAAACGATACACCGACAGTGTAGTAGCCGTTAGGACCAAATTCCTGGATAGTATAAAAGCCGTCAGAAAAGTAAGGACGGATAGCCTGGCCAAAGTAAAAGCAGAAAAAGAAAAAATAGCCAAAGCCAAGCAGCAAAAGAAAGAAGACGCCCTAAAGATAAAGCTGGAGCTGAAGATGAAGCAAAAGCATGAGGCCTGGTCTAATAAACAAATGCTGAAAAAAAAGTGGTCCCCTTTCCGAAGATTCCTGCAAAACTCATTTACGCACTATAATTATTATTATAATGCCAATAAAAAAATGGAAGAGGCCCAGGCCAACATGCAGCGATCCCGAAAGGAGAACTATGATTCCCTGCTGGGCTTGTACCCTTTTGATCCTAACCGGGATTCTTCTTTGCTTTCGCAGGATATGGATACTATTATCCGTAAAGTATCCGTTGGCATCCAGATTCACGACCCTCGCGTAAAGTGGTCAAATGACCTGTACCTGATATTAGGCGAAGCCTATTACTACAGGGGAAGGTATAATGAAGCAGCCATCTCATTCCGTTACATTATTAGCGAAGATGAGAAAAAGAAAAAGGAGAATGCAGCTAAAAACGGTTACGGTAGTTATTCAGCTAAAACCAAGGATGAGCCATCTATCGTAGAAGACGAGAAAGAGCCGAGATTTGCTTTTTTAACACATAAATCGGTGCATAATGAAGCCATTTTATGGCTGGCCAGGACCTATACTGAAGCGCGCCAGCCGGAAAATGCCGAATCAGTCTTGTCATTGTTGGCATCTGATACGAAGCTGCCCGAGAATTTAGTAGGAAGACTCGCCATCGAAAAAGCATTCGCTTACCTGAATGAAAACAACATGGCAGCGGCCTCTACGCAATTACTCATAGCCGAGGATGATGAAAATCTGCCCGGCTGGCTGAGGATGCGGGCCGCATTCATAAACGGCCAGATATTTCAAAATTCAGCAGACTATAACAGCGCAGCGAATAGTTATGAAAAGGTACTTACCTATTATCCGAAGTTAGAAATGGACTTCTATTCCCGAAAGTATATTGCTTATAACAGGCTGATGATGGGGGAAAACGTGGACGACGCCACACGGCCTTTAAAAAAAGTACTTCACGATGGAAAATATGTGACCTATTACGACCAGGTATATTATGTCCTCGGACAACTGGCTGAAAAAGGTAATGATAATAATAAAGCTATTACCTATTTTACTAAAAGCACCACTACGCCTAAGGCCACAAAAAAGCAAAAAGCGCTTTCTTTTGCAGCATTGGGAGATATTTATTATTCCACATCCAACTACCCCAGCGCAAAACGTGCTTACGACAGCGCTTCAAAGTATGCTTCTGCGGCAGGAAAGGACAAAAACATAGACGCTTCATTACAGAGAAGCAAAGGACTGGACGAAGTAGCGGCACCCGCAAAAGTGATTCACGACCAGGACAGCCTGATGGCCTTAGCCGCCCTTAGCAAAAAAGAACAACTTTCTGTTGTGCGCAAATATCTTCGCATGCTGGAAGAAAGGGAAGAGGATAGCATCGCCAATGCCAATACTTCTTCAGTGGTGGCATTGACACCGGAAAGTGATGCTGGCTCGGAGGCCGGCGCGTGGTATTTTGGAAATCCCGCACTGATGGAACAAGGCAGTGCTGATTTCAAAAAGAAATGGGGAACCCGGCCGCTTACCGATAATTGGAGGCGTGCTTCTGCCATTTCTACGTCCGGCGGCTCTTCTGATGAAGACGAGGAAACTGCCGCGGGTGGTAAAAATAACGGAATGCCTACCGAAGAAAGCCTCCTGGCCAAAATACCAAATACTCAGCCTCAAAAAGACCTCTCAGCAAGAGTGGAACAGCGCGCCTATATTGTCATGGCCAAAGCATATATGAGGCAGTTGGAAGATTATAACCAGGCCAGCCTTACTCTTGATACACTCGATTTACGTTTTCCAAATACTAACCAGAAAGAAGAAGAGCTCTACCTGCGATACCAGATCGCTATCAAGCAAAACAAACTGGATAAAGCCCAGTTATACGCCGATCAGTTGCTGGCCAAATTCCCCGAATCAGAGTATGCCAACTCCTTGCGCCCAAAGAAAAGCGAAGCCAAACTTGAAGCGAATACCACTGGTAAATCAGTGAACGCTTACTTTGATGAAACGTATGACTTGCTTTTAAACCACCAATACACAGAGGCATTGATGCATGTTGAGATCGCCAAACGCCAGTTTGGTGATTCAGTCTATAAGAAACGTTTCCAGGTGGCTGAGGCTATGGGCCTTGCCGGCTCGGGAGATTTTACACATGCCGATTCAGTAATCACGAAATTCCTCAAGGCAAACCCGTCCGATACGCTTACACCATGGGCAAGTACGGTTAAAGAATATATCAGGGAGGTACGAAACGGAGGTAAGCCATCCTGGTACCGGGAAACATCAGCAACTGATTCTGCATTGGCTATGAAAACCTCCCGGCCTACTGCCCCGGTTGCTCCAAGGCCTAAGGCTACGGAGCCATCTCCGCCATCTGATATTCCATCCGAATATGCATACCGTCCGCAAAGTGAACATTATTGCATCATTTTGTTACCCGGCATAGACACAAGGACGGCGGGGCTGAAAAAAGGAGTAAAGGATCTTAACTCAGGGAAATACTCCTCTGCTGACCTTTCTGTTTTATTTGACCTCTATAATATAGACCAGGGCGTACTGGTAATCAAAAAATTCACAAATGCCGACACGGCAAAAATGTACATGAGCGACTTGCTGGCCTCTCCAGCCCTTACTGGTTATCTGCCAGGGGAATTGCAGGTAATGATCATCACCGCGTCTAACTACAAAAAGATGTTTGCTGATAAAACCGCGCAGCCGTACGTGAGTTTTTATAACGCTGATTATAAACAATAAGATGTTGCGCTTTTTGCACAAGTAAAAACTTACTAATAATCATGATCAGCTTTGATTTCACTGCAGACTACATTTTGGAAGATGAGGTAGTTTGTTTGAGACCGTTATTAACGACTGACTTTGAATATTTGCTCGAATATTCTATTAATGAACCGGACATCTGGAAATTTAATTCTGGTGGCGCGGCAGGGGCGGAGAATCTCAAAAAATATATTGATACGGCTGTAAAACACAGGCTGGAAGCAAAGGAATATCCTTTTATTGTGTTCGACAAAAGGACAAATAAATACATTGGCGCCACCCGTTTTTACAATATTGACGAAGAAAGAAAAATTATAGAAATCGGCTTTACATGGTATGGTAAGGCATACCAGGGAACCGGAATAAATAAAAATTGCAAATACCTGCTTTTTGATTTTGCCTTCGGTAAATTGAATATGGAAAGGATCGGGCTTGGAGCTAATAGCCTGAATGAACGCAGTATAAATGCAATGAAGGCAGTGGGCTGCACTGTGGAAGGTATTATGAGAAGCCGCGGTTATAACGCAGATGGGGAAAGGATAGACTCCATATTTTTAAGCATTCTTAAAAGTGAATGGCTAAACGAATGGAGAGATAAACTCGAGAGCAAAACACTAAAAATCGCGGTTCAGTAAAACCCACTGGTTTCCTTTTTGTAACCTTCGGTACAAAAATTTCGGCCATGCGCTAAAAGGATCCATCCTGGATTGAACACTATACTAACTCCGTCTTTTCAATCGTCACTATGGGCGCTGCCACTTTAGCTGGTAGAAGAAAATAAGGAGCAACATCGATCTTGGCAGTTCGAGCTCTCAGAAAAGCCATAACCTCCTCATCAGACTTAAAACGGCCGCCAATGTTCACAAAATGCTTTGCTAGCAGGTCATACCGGTCTCTCATCAGGTAGATGAATACATGGAGGAAATGAATACCGTCGAAGACTATAGCATCATTGACAATATAGTCATTCAGCGTATTTTTAAAATAAGCAGGATGTTCAGTCCAGTGCATGGTGCAGTCTATATGATGGCTGATGTGGTAACCATCATTCCAGCATTTCACATTGTACTTTGTATTGATGCAGGTTACACTGTTCTTATAGCAGTTCTCAGGATCATTAACGTCAATGAAGGCATGCTGCGCCCAGTTGCCCGTCATAGCTATGATGCGGAAAGTGAAGAACGGCAGGATAAATACCACTAACGTGGCCGGCCAGTTAATAAAACACAAACCCACGCACATCGCAATAAATAATAACTCTCCCCTTACCGACCTGTAAAATAGACGCTTCCTCTTCTTGCGTACAAAATAGCTGCATAAGTGATAAATGCCTGCAAATAAAAAAGTGCCAAGGTAAATACCGAAATCCTTTATTGAATCGCGCTGGAACTTCATTGTAGAGCTCTCATCGTCAGGCATGTTATTTTCCGGGTGGTGCATGCCCACATGATGCGTATAGTACGTCTCCGGCGTTTGCCCGAAGAAAGGCCCGATGATCCAGGGAAGAAAGTGATTGAGGATGCTGTATTCGGCTTTAAACCATGTGCGATGGCTGGTACAGTGCATCATAAGGCCATAAGGGCCCTTGTACACCACATTGTTAAAGTACTGATAGGTAATGGCGGCTATCCACCACGCCCACAGGTTCATGCCGGGTACGAACATAACTGCGGCCAGCGGTAGAAGTGTAAAGGTTATTTTTAAGGTGAGGTACACAAATGGTAAGTCACGCGGATCCCGCAGCAGGGACACAAAAAAAAGGTCTAACCGGCTTTGCGGTGCAGATACAC
>Ga0206890_1175_pt1 | contig 19498 bp, 19 predicted proteins | sample Alteio_BWOrgHeat_58_FD_152960 | JGI IMG/M metagenome (GOLD analysis project Ga0206890, IMG submission 152960) | Enriched cells from forest soil in Barre Woods Harvard Forest LTER site, Petersham, Massachusetts, United States - Alteio_BWOrgHeat_Nextera6 ... | reverse complement strand
AAACCGGTAATTATTCAAAAAATACTTTCCCATCGCCTTGTTTTTAGTTTACGCAACCTACTTAAAAAAACTGATAAGCAAGATGTAGCTATAACTTACCCGTTATTAAAAACCCAGGCCGTACAAAATATATTACACAGTTTAAAAGTAAAACTGCCCGACGCCATAAAAGATGCGGCAGAAAACGGCAAACAGCGCGACTCGTTAGTGAATTTAATGAACAACCAGTTCGCCGGTCAATCTAAAGAAATCATAGTGTCGGGCATAAAAGATGTTTCAGATACGCTTTCGGTTTATAACGAAACCGGCATAAAAGCCGCAGCCCTTTTTGATAATGACAGGAGTTATACTTATGAATTAGCGGTTCCCCTAAAATACCTGGGGTTACCTGTAAGCAACCCGTCCTCATTTAGTTATACTATTAAACTGAACGGCTCGGCAACAAATAATTTAAATATCCGGCAATCGGCAGACGGCAGGGCTACTATAAGATCAAGTGCCGATGGAAGTGGAATAGCCGTAATACTGGATAGCACACCGGAAAGTTTAACTTTAGATTATCCCACGGATTTTGCGGGCGAATACACTTTAGCCAAAAAGCAATAGCTAATACTACCTATGAAAAGTATATTCAACTACCTCAAAAAGTTATTACCTGTTCTATTTTCAATTATTACCATTGCTGTAAACGCGCAAAAGTTGCCTAATGTACAACAAGCAAGCATCTACGCCCCTGCTAATATTAAAATCGACGGCAAAATAACAGAGTGGGGCAATCAATTCCAGGCATATAATCATGCAACGGAGATTTTTTATACGATAGCTAATGATGATGATAATATTTATCTGGTAGTAAAAGCAACAAAACCTGATATCATCAATAAAATATTATTGAGCGGAGTGACCTTTACGGTTAGTAATTTGAGTAAAGAAGGTGCGTCCGTTACTTTCCCTACGTACTATAAAAACAAGCGTCCCTCCATCAATTTAAAGAACAAACCTCCGGTTACTAAGGATAAAGCAATGGACAAAATGCAGGCGGATTCGTTTATGCGGGTAGTAAATAAAGAGCTAACGGATAAGTCAAAGCTGATTGAAATTGAAGGGGTAGGATCAATTGCGGACAGTGTTATTTCGATATACAATGAGGAAGGATTTAAAGCAATGGCTCTTTTTGATGAGCAAATAAATTATACATCTGAATTAGCTATCCCTATAAAACATTTAGGTATATCAATAAATAAGCCTGTTATGTTCAGGTATAACATCAAACTTAATGGTGCTGCGGCCAATGGAGCCCATATACGATTATCTAATAACGGAAACTTTCTGATAGTAACAAGGGGCAGCGACGCTCCTTATGCTATACTGGCATCACCCGAATTCATGTCGTATGCCTACCCAACTGATTTTTCGGGCGAATATACTTTAGCCAAAAAACAATAGTTAAGCTCTGCCATGAAAAACACATCCAATTGGCTCAAAAAGTTACTGCCTTTTTTATCTATAGCTATTACTGTTAACGCGGGTGCCCAAAAACTTCCGGGCATTCAGCAAAATAGCCTGCGCGCGCCTGACAACGTAAAAATTGACGGCAAAGCAACCGAGTGGAATAATCAATTCCAGGCTTATAATAAGGTTACAGATATTTACTATACCATAGCTAATGATGATGATAAATTGTACTTAGCCCTACAGGCAACCGACGCGGATATCATCAGGAAAATAGTGATAGGCGGGGTTACTTTTACCATAAACACTGCGGGCGAAAAGAAGGATAAAAATGGGGTGGCTATTACGTTCCCCGCGTATGATAAAAAATATCACCCGGTTTTTTTGATCTTAAATAACAGGCCCAGTCTAACAAAAGATACAGCAAAGAATAGGATGCAGGCCGACTCGTTCATGAACGCGTATAATACCCAAATAAGCAATACATTAAAAATAATTGGCGTTGCCGGTATAAAACAAATTGCTGATGATGCGATCTCTATCTACAACGAAGAAGGGATTAAAGCGGCATCGCGTTTTGATAATAAAATGCACTATACGTATGAGTTAGCTATCCCACTAAAATACCTTGAATTTGCCACCGATAAGCCTTTAAAGTTTACTTATGACATTAAACTCAACGGCGTTATTGGTAATGGCGGCAGGATAATAGATACCGGTCGGGATGATATAATTAGTTTTGTTGGCGCCGACGGCGTAAGTTATAATTTAGGAAGTGCAACTCCTCAAAACATGAACCTGGCTGCCCCTACCGATTTTTGGGGAGAATATACTTTAGCGAAGAAATAGAAACAATTATAATTGATTTTAGTTGTTATACTAATAATTGCAAAGTGTAACAACCATCAATTAACCTGTTATGTTAAACAAAAAGAAACATTCGCGTAAAAGAAAATATGTTTTGGGGCTTATTTTAAGCTTTGGGTTACTCGTAATTTCATCAAAGGCGTTTTCGCAAAGCGCGCCGCCGCCACCGCCTGCCCCACCCTCACCCGGCGAAGTCTTTAAAAGTATAAAGAGCATAAACCCTTTTAAAAAGAGCAAAAAAGGCAAAACTGTTAAAAAAAGAAGCAGTAATCAAACACTACCTGTGCCGCCGGGAGCGCCACCACAACCACCAAATCCGTTAAAGCTGTTTAAGAAAGGGGCGGTTGCACCACCGCCGCCACCGGGTAAGGAGTAAGTCGTCCAGAGTTCTGACAAATATTTGACTCAGAACTCACTACTCAGAACTCAAGACTAAAACTACCCCTTCACATACACCACCTGCTTCGTTTCAAAAAACTCTTCGGCGAAATGGTCTTTAAGGTAATATTGCTGAACTTTGAGGCCCGACTCGGTGATCTCTTCTTGCAGGTCGCCGCCTTTTAGGTATAAAATGCCCGATGGCAGTGTGTTATTTGATGATTTGGTAAACTTGCCCCTCACCCAGGGATAAAACTCGCCCAAACGGGTTACAGCCCTTGATACTACGAAGTCGAACATTTCATTTACCTGCTCGGCCCGCAGGTGTGCCGCCTTAACATTGTTTAAACCTAAAGCTTTGGCTACTTCCTGCACCACTTTGATTTTTTTACCGATAGAATCAACCAGGTAAAATTGCGTATCAGGAAACAGTATGGCCAATGGAATGCCGGGGAAACCGCCGCCGGTGCCAACATCCAGCACTTTTTCGCCGGGCAAAAAGGATATTACTTTAGCAATACCCAATGAGTGTAAAACATGCCGTTCAAACAACTGGTCGATATCCTTGCGCGATATTACATTGATCTGGTTGTTCCAGAAACTATATAAGGCGGGCAATTGTTCAAACTGCTGCTGTTGCCGCGGTGTTAGCGCCGGGAAATATTTAAATAGCTGCTCAGATGTCATCGCGCGAAAAATGATTCATGATATTGCTCAACAGGTACCGGGCCCTGAATAATTGAGCCTTAACCGTACCCAGGGGCAGGTCGAGCTGTTCGGCTATTTCCTCGTATGATAATTCGTCAAAATACCGCAAGGTAATGAGGTTACGGTAACGGGCCGGTAAACTCTCTATCAGCAACTTTAATTCTTCGGTTTGTTGTTTTTTAATAGAGGTTTCCTCGGGGTTTAAAACATCCGCTTTTATCTGGAACGGTTTTTCATCACCCTCATCATCCGTCATCTGGTGTATTGATAAAGTATTCAGTTTTTTCTTCCGGATAAAATCGATACAGTTATTAGTAGCCACCCTAAATAGCCAGGTACTAAAGGCAAAATCAGGCTGGTATTTATCTAATTTTTCAAAAGCTTTGGCAAAGGTTTCTACAGTAAGGTCCATCGCGTCCTCCTTGTTATTAACCATTTTAAGCACCATATAATAAATGGAGTCTTTGTAGCGGTGCATCAGGTCGGCATACGCCCTTTGATCACCCTCGCGTGCCCTCACCACCAGGTGAAAATCATTCTTCGCGTTTTCGGTAAAATTTACATTTACTTCCATTTGGTAGTTTTTACAAAAGTCCCGATAAGGCCAAATACGTTTAAATAGAGATAGTAAACAAAGTCAAAAAACGGCAGGTACCATATTAATGATAATGCATCCAACTTCTTAAATGTTTTACGATAAATGATTATTTGTGCTATCAACCTGAATAATAATAACCCCAGCGCGGGCAAGGGGTCTAAGCTAAAAACCAGGCAGCATATTAACAACGCGTAAAATAAAAATCCGGTCACCGCATCAATACTTAGTAGGCGGCGGTGTTTATCTTTATACAATTTGCCAACACCCATGTGCCGTTTCTTTTGCTTGTATAATGAATTTAAAGTTGTTTTAGCGTGAGTAAATACAAATGCATCCGGGTGCACTTCAATGGCTGTATTGGTGGAGGTGGCATTTTGATTTACAAAAAGGTCATCATCGCCGGCCAATACATGCATGTGCGCGGCGAAACCCTTAGCGCCAAAAAACAAGGTTTTGGTATAAGCTAAATTACGCCCTATGCCCATATATGCATCGCCATCTAAAGCAGCCGACAAGTAATTTATGCCGGTTTTTACTGTTTCGAAACGGATAAATGAGTTTAAAAAGTTGCCTGTTTTATAATAAGGCGAATAGCCCAATATGATCTGTACCGGCCCTGCAAAATGCGATGCCATGTAGGTTACCCAGTTTACTGATGCGGCTTTACAATCGGCATCAGTAAACAATAAATGCTCGTTTTTTGCAGCTTTGATACCCAGCGTAAGTGCGAATTTTTTACCGGTTTTAAAACGGACATGCTCTGTTATAGTTACCACACGCAAATTCGGATAAGTTTTTTGTAATTCTTCTAAAACCAGGTCAGATCCGTCGGACGAGCAATCATTAACCACCACTACTTCAAAATTGGGGTAGTTTTGCTGTAATATCGAAGGCAGGTTTTCTTCCAGGTTTTGTGCTTCATTACGGGCGCTTATAACTATCGAAATAGGCAGGCTAACTTCAGGCAGTTCGTCAGTTAACTTATAGGCGGCAAAAGCGTTTTGTTTAGCTATTAAAAAGTATAACTGAACAATGAAACACAGCAATAATAAAATGAACAGGTAATAACTTTTTGAGGTAATTGGATAGGCTTTTCATAGAAGGCGTTACTTATTGTTTTTTAGCTAATGTATAAACTCCCCAAAAATCTGTAGGATTAGAGGCGTATTCATAATTTAGATTTGGAGCAACCATCGGCATCGGCGCAGAAATATTTGAATCCTGCATAACCACCGGGGGCGGGAAGGAGGCCGAACCTCCCTGGTTCGGGTCGGGGATAGCACTTAGCTTAATATTATAACTGAATGGTGCCGGGTTATCAACAGAAAGCCCCAGGTATTTTAAAGGGATAGCTAACTCAATAACCAGCTGTACTTTAGTGAATTGAGCGGCTGCTTTAAAGCCCGCTGTATTATATACCGATATAACCGAATCCGGAACTTCTTTTACCCCTATAACCCGTATCTCTTTCATCGCATTGTTTACCCGCTTATTTGCTATAGTTACAATTGAGTCAATTTGCTTGCGGTTAGCTACACTATCATCCAATAAAGCAAATAATTGATTTATTGTACTCATTATACCCGCTGTGGTTTTGCCATCTTGCGGTACCGGGAATGTAATAGCTACATTATCTGCGGCTTTTGCCCTCGTTCTTTTCTCCGTGGCATGGCTTATGGTTAAAGTCATTCCCCCTGCTAAAGATTTTTTGGCCACCCCATTACCCAAGCCGCGTATAGTTAAATATAAGTTGTTATCATCGTTAGCCATAGTATAATAAATACGGCTTGACGAGTTATAAGCATTTAAGTAGGTGTCAGTACTATGCGTATTTAAAAATGGATTTGGCCATTCATTAATTTTACCATCAATTTTTACATTGTCGGGTGCACGTACACTAACTTCCTGTACCTGGGGTTGTTTTTGCGCGCTGGCTGTTAAAGGGCCAATTATAGTTAATATTAGCAGCAACCCCTTTTTTAATTTCTTATAATTATACATGATTGTGATGATTTAAGTTTGTAAGCACACGTTGGATATTATCACAAAACTTTCTTTATATATTCTTCAAGGTATCGGCAGTTATGGTTAAAGTCATCCATCTCATCGGCATTATAAGCTATTTTGCCTTGTCTATCTACAATAATATATAGTGGAACTGAATTTACATTAAATTGCTTTGCTATTTTACTATCTTCGACCTGGGTTCTTTCTGATACATTAATCCAATCAAGTTTATTTTTGTTAATATGTTCTTTCCATGTAATAATGCCATTGTCCAAATTAAAATAAACTACTTTTAATCCCGTTGATCTATATTTATGATATAAAGTCAATAACTTTTTTTGATAATATTGACAAGGCACACACCATGTGGCAGAAAAGGCGATTACATAAGGCCTGCCTTTCAAGCTGGTATTACTAAATATTTGCCCCTTATCTGTCATTACACTAAATTCTTGCACCTGTCTTCCTGCTTTTGATAAATAAGACGCATTCCTTGAAATTGTGGTAACAGTAAGAAACTCTTTACCCAAAGCAGAAGCTTTTAACGTGTAACTGAATGAATCAAAAACCTTTAATGGTAGTGCCTCCCGTTCATTCTTCATGAAATTCATACCGGAAATTTCATACAATTTCAATAAGCTGTAATATTGATCCGGATACTTGGACAGTATCTTCAACTGTTCATTTATAATCCGGTCCTTTTTAATGTAGGCTGAAGATTTGTCTTCTTCAACGGCTAGTTGTATGCTATCAACCAGCCGTTTAATATAATTGGCTTTAGAGTTTATTATAGTTGTATGTGAAAGCTTATTTTTGAAAAATTTATCATGTGGATTAACGTCCAAAGCCACTAATTGGTTGACCTTAGCTTCTAAAACCAAATTCGAATGACCTATAAGTAAATCTCTTTCATTAAAAATATTTACAGTAGCCATTTCGCATGGCTTTTCCATTGTACCGGTAAAAGCGAAACTATTATTATGAATTAGAGTGGTATAGGCTTTTTCCAACCTATTGTCAGAATAGTCACCATATATCATAAGGTGTATTTTTTGTCCATTGAGGCTTTGCGGAACTTTTCCGTTTAGGACAAAGTGATATTTACCACCAATCTTTACATTATCCGGCGCGCGCACACTAACTTCCTGTACCTGTGGTTGTTTTTGCGCATTAGCTGTTAAGGCTATAACTGCAAATAAGAAGGTGGCCAATGCCTGCTTAATGTTTTTACACCTGGCTTTTTTCATGAAGGGGAGGTTTATAATGGTTGATACGCTAATACTGTAATCAATCTAAAAAATAAGACTGTTATGTATTACATAATGCAATATCGTTAATCTTCCCGCTACTTTCCAAATATTTAACTAAGTTTTTAATTTGAGCAAAAAAGATTTACGAAGTTTCCTTAAACTTCGTAAACCTAACAGGTGATTATTTAGGTTTATTTATTATTCGCTCCGTAGCCCACTATAATAACTGTACTTAAGGCTAAACTATGAGTTCCCTTGGCAGGCATTTTTCCAACCATATTTACCGATTGATTGGTAATGGCAGGGCCGTTGTAGCCAGCTAAAGAAAAGTTAACAATCATAACATAAGTTACATTTGTTTCTGTGGGTGATATGGGGTCACAGGCTTTTAACGCCCTTATAACCTCATTGGCCAAAGCTTCTGAAGGCGCTTGTAAAACTCCTACATCCTGAATTTTATGGTTGGCATCAACATTAAAACTGGCATATACCTTACCGGTAATATTATTTTCGCGGGCTTTTGCAGGGTAGCGGATAGTTTTGCTTAACTGAGCATGAAAGTTATTATATGCAAGCCTTGAAATACTATCGCTAACCTCCCAGGAAACAGGCTGCTGCGGCGACATATTAACCGATGATTTGAATGGAGATACCACATCAGAAATGGCTATCTCACCTACGTAGCCGTCCTTTTTTAAATTTTCGCTAACAACCGGCTTTATCTTTTTTTCAACAACACAAAAAGCAATGGCTATACTATGTTGCCCGGCCTTATCATTTATTGTTCCTTTATAAGATCGCAGCGCGTTAACGGCTGTTTCATCAAAATCAGCTCCCCCGCTTTTTGATACGCTAATATTACCAATTGTGCCATTATTGTCGAGGTTGAAATTTAAAACAACCAGGCCGGCTGTAAGCTCATCTTTTTCTTTTTTCGGGTATTTGGTATTGTCGAAAATAGAATTGTAAAACTCATTGGCATACGGGGCATCCAAATAAGAGGTTACCTGCAAAGCAGTAGCTTTTGGCTTCTCTGCGTCATCCTTTACCGGATTTAAATATATCTCGGTATGCGAATGAGTAGGGAAAACGTAACCATATTTTTCCTTTAGCAGTTTGATGTCGGCAGGTGTTGCCGTATTGCTCAGGTACCATTTGGGCTCGTTATTTTTTTCGTATATCACCACATTTGTCCTCATTATTGTACCACTGCCAGGATACGAACTTATACTTTCATCATACTCATATCCTTTATTGGTAACCGTAGGGGCATAATCATAATTGGTTATAATTAACTCACCTGCAAATTCGGGGTCATCTCTATTGGTATTATTGAAGATGGAGTAATCATTGGTAAAGAAATATACACTTAGCCGGTAATTTTTGCCGCTATCATCATTAACTATGCCATGGTATGATTTGAAACCATTCAAGGCCAGGGCATCAAGTTTGCTTCCGCCGCTTTTAACAATTTTGGCATCAGTTATTTTACGGTCTTTATCAAGTGTGAAACCAACAACTACTAATCCGCCTTTCTCATCCGTTGCAGATCTGTAGCGTATGCTTTTATGTAGATAATGATCTAACATTTGGTAGCCATCAACATTGATAACCGGCAATGGTAATTTACCGTCGATACCGAAGGTAGTATCTACTACTTCTACCTTTATTTTGTCGTTTTTCAGCAGAAACGACTGGTCGTTTTTACTTAGCGTATTAGCGGTGTAAAATATTTGCTTATTATTTCGCAGAACCGAAAACTTGTCGGTTATGGTAGTTATGCCATTTTGGGTGATTTTTAAGCGTTTCTTTTTTGGCAAATTAAGCAGGTAAGCTTTATTTGCCGATTTTACTTTAGTGGGCGCGAGGTCAACCCAGCCATAAGTTTTGCTGAATGATAAGGTTGAAACACAAAGCAGGGCCGCACAAAGCGGCACAGCTAACAAATACTTTAGCCTGGCTAAACTACCCGAACGTTGTTGATTTAACATGATTATTCTCTTTTTTAACAGGTTATAATTGAAAAATGAATTGGTGATGGGCGAGCCGCTTATGCCATAAGCATTATTAACCAAAAACGACGAATAGGTGAAAGCATCAGCTTCGGTTGCTGCGGTTTGCTCGTCGGCTATGTATTCATGTATGGTTTTAAGGCTATTTTGCAACAGATAAATTAACGGGTTAAACCAGTTAACAACCTTAAAAAGCTCTAATAAAATAATATCAACCGAATGTTTTTGACGGATATGCACCAGCTCGTGCCTGATAATAGTTTCGGCCCCCGGGGCGGTTTTGCCAATAAAGAGGTAATTAAAAAACGAAAAGGCGGTGTTTGACTCCTCAATATAGATCAGTTTATAACCATCATCGGTAAGGGCCGGTTTTGCACGACTTAATTGAAGTAATTTATACAGCTTAACAATAAGCAGTACCATTAAAATAGCCGCGCCAAGCAGGTAAGCATATACAATGCCATCCTCAACAGTCAAATGAGCTGCCTCAACAACGGGGGCTGTTTGCACCGGCATGGTTGAATAAGCCACATTAGCCGGTAAAGCTGTTGTTATCATTGTAGTTTGGGTTACCATTTCAACAGGTTTTAAAATACCTATTTGTAGCATCGGTAAAACAAATGAGGCCACACAGCTAAACAGCAGATAGACACGGTTAAGCATATAATAAGTTTCTTTATTTAAAAACAAACAGTAACATAAGTAAAATACACTGAGGTATATATTAGCCTCAACCAGGTAATGCAGCCAGTTTATCATCGTTTTGTTTTTAGGTTATTAGTTAGCAGGTTTAGCCGGATCTTCTGTCGGTTTAGCAGGTTTTACAACCGGTGGCGGAAAACGAACTACGGCAGTCTTTTTAGCTTTAACAGGCGCTTTATCGGCTTTTACTACCGGCGGCGGAAACTTTACTTGTTCTACAGGCTGTTTAGCGGGCTTTACTACCGGCGGCGGAAATTTAACAACTGCAACCTTTTTACCTTTAACCGGTGGTACGGGCGGCGGTGGCGGCGCTTTATGGTCTTTTGCGTTTACCGGTGGCGCAGGTGGCGGTGGGGGCGCTTTATGATCTTTAACAGCTACCGGTGGCGCAGGCGGTGGTGGCGGTGCTTTGTGCGTTTTTGTTTTAACAGGTGGGGCAGGTGGTGGTGGCGGAGGTACTTGCTGCGGCGTAATAACAACCCAGCCATACGTTTTACTAAAACTTAAAGTTGATACACATAGCAGGCCCGCGCATAACGGCACAGCAATAAAGTACTTTAGCCTGGCTAAACTACCCGAACGTTGTTGGTTTAACATGATGATCCTCTTTTTTAACAGGTTATAATTGAAAAATGAATTGGTGACAGGTGAACCGCTTATACCGTAAGCGTTATTAACTAAAAAGGTTGAGTAGGTGAGGGTATCGTTTTCAAACGCGGCTGTTTGCTCGTCGGCAATATATTCGTGCACCGTTTTAAGGCTATTTTGCAAAAGATATATCACCGGGTTAAACCAGTTTATGATCTTAAACAGTTCAAGAAATAGTATATCTACAGAGTGTTTTTGGCGGATATGCACCAGCTCGTGCCGTTTAATAGTTTCGGTTCCCGGCGCTTTTGTGCCTACAAACAAATAATTAAAAAATGAAAAAGCGGTGGTTGAATCTTCTAAATAAATCAACTTATATTGATCACTAACCTCTGCGGGTTTTGCCCCTGCCAGCTTTTGCAGCTGAACTAATTTAATACCCAACTGCACTATAAAAATAATAACACCAGCGAGGTAGCAATAAAAGATACCTTCCTGTAAAGTGAAATTTTTGTCGGCTACCGGGTCAATTATTGCGTTTTGAATTGCTGGCTCAGCAGGTTTTAATAAACCAACCTGTACAAGCGGTATTATGCATGATATGATGCAGCTGAAAAGCAAATACACACGGTTAAGCGTATAATGCGTTTCTTTATTTAAAAACAAACAGTAGCACACGTAAAATACACTGAGGTATATATTAACCTCAACCAGGTAATGCAGCCAGTTCATGATCTTTTGTTTTTAAGGTTATCTAATAAGGCGGTTAACTCGTCAAGCTCTTTGATGCCTAATTTTTTCTCGTCGGCTATAAATGATACCAGGCTTTTGTACGAGTTATCAAAGTAATTATTCATCATTTTATCAAATGTGAATTTTTTATAAGCCGCCTCGCTGATAAGCGGGAAGTAAACATGCGAATTGCCATAAGCTTTATGGTCAATAAACCCTTTGCCTTCCAAAACCCTTACCACGGTTGATACGGTGTTGTAGGCGGGTTTAGGCTCGGGCATACGCTCGATAATATCTTTTACGATGGCCTCGTTTAATTGCCACAGGATTTGCATTACCTGTTCTTCTGCTTTTGTTAATTCTTTTAAATTCATGACAAACTATTTTTGTAGTTGGGTTAAGTGAAGGTATAAACTATTTTGATAGTTTGCAAACTATTTTTATAGTTTTTTTTTGAGATTTCAACGAATCAAGACAATCGCGCTATAAAAATTATCCCCCTGGCCCATCGAACCCATTCCTTTGTAGCCAAAAAGGATAAAAAATAAAATTGCGCCGGAGGTGCAACCCTAAATTTAGCAGACTGATCAGGCATACCTGCGAAGGGTAGCGCCGATGGCGCAAAAAAGGTGTTGTTTATATAGCTACAAAGGGATAGGCCCGATGGGCCATGTAATTAAGGAAAAGAGAATGAAAAATCAACCTACCGATCGCTATCGGGCGCGGTCGAAATACTTCTTTGGAGGCGAATACTAATGAAACGATATTACCGGTAATGCTTGCCCGGAAGGGTAGATGTTAAGTGTTATAAATATTGTAAAGGCCGGTAACCACTACAACTTCTACAACCCTTACAACCTCTATAGCTTAACTCTATTTATTCCCGGCTTTTTTTAAACTGTCGGCTTTTGCCTTGGCTTTGTCTTTGAAGAAACCTTTTGTAAAAAAGTTATGTTGTAATGCTTCCAGGTCTTCATCTAATAATACCGAACCCTTTTGAATATTATTGAGCGTACTTTGCATCTGTGCTGCCGCTTTGGGATCATTTATCAAAATGCCTAAAGCATTGTCAGACCTGTTTAGCTTATCACTTGCCACTTTCAGGTTCTCGCTCATTTTCTGCGCATTTGTGGTTACTGCCTGTAGCTGATTAACTGCAGCTTTTAATTTGCTGAAAGTAACTGTATCGGTAAATATCTTATCAGCCAGGCCACCTTTGGTGTTTACTTTTTGGCCAAATACTTCTAACTGGGCCGCCATGCGCGCGGTGCTTTTTGTTGTTGCCGCCAGGTTGCTCATAGCATTACGCAATTGAATAGCCATAATGCTATCGGCCATTAAAGCACCCACGGTACCCTTGCCCTGTAGTATTTTATGCCCCAATAATTTAAAATCGCCGGTAATGGATAGCAAGTTCTGGTTGTTTTGCTGTAATGTTTTCAGCAGGTCATCGGTAGTGATCAGTTTGGCAGCCTGTAATACATCGCCGTCCTGCACAATGGGGGCCTGCGGGCTGCCACCGTCAATAACAATAATTTTATTGCCTATTAGCCCATCAGAGCTTATCCTTGCGCTGGCGTTACGATGGATATATTGTTGGGTTGCGGCATCAATACGCATCTTTACATCTACCTGTGCCGGGCCGCTAAAACGGATACTGCTGATAGTGCCTATTTTAACACCCGAGAACCAAACATTATTGCCCGCTTTTAAGCCTTCCACATCGTCAAATGTTGAACTGATATGCAAACTTTTTGAAAAGGTTTTTTGCTGACCGCCTAATGTAAAAATACCAACTATAAATACGAGGAGGCCCAACCCTAAAAAAAGGCCAACCAGTACCGCTCGTCTATTATCTTTTTTATCCATTGTATTGGGTATAAATCTACTGTATAAAGTTGTAATCAAAAAAAGGTTTTACACGCACATCATTTGTATCAAATACTTCGTCAAATGTGCCTGTGCGCTGAAACTGCCCGTCAAGCAGCATGGCTATCCTGTCGCCGGTTTCTTTGGCGCAGGTTAAATCGTGCGTAATGATGATAGACGATGTTTTAAACCGCTGCTGCACCTCGTTTATCAATTCATTGATCTCGATGCAGGTAATAGGGTCAAGCCCCGCTGTGGGCTCATCATATAGCATTACTTCGGGGTTTAATATTAGGGTACGTGCTATACCGATACGTTTGCGCTGCCCGCCCGAAAGTTCAGACGGCATTTGGTTAATGGTATGCAACAAGCCAACTGCGTCCAATACATTTTCAACTGCGCTATCCACTTCATTTCGGGTAAGGTTTTTGCTGTTGCGTACCAGCGGAAACTCCAGGTTTTTACGTACCGTCATACTATCGTATAAAGCACTGTTTTGGAACGAAAAGCCTATCCGGATACGCAGTTCCTGTAATTCTTTATCACTTATCGTTTCCAGTTCATGCCCCAATACTTCAACGGTACCGGCATCGGGCTTTAGCAAGCCTGATATGATCTTGATCAATACGGATTTACCTGTACCTGAGCGACCAAGCACCACCAGGTTTTCGCCCTGGTACAGGTCGAGGTCAATACCACGCAGCACCGCATAATCTTCAAAGGATTTTTTCAACCCTTTTATGCTGATCACTTTATTGTTATAATCTATCTGTGCTTTAGGTTTTTCCATGTTTGCTGTTATCTAAACCAACCGGCTATCTGCACAATTATTATTTCTTCAACAAATATCAAAAACATGGCCGTTACCACCGCTCCATTGGCAGCTTTGCCCACGCCTTCGGTGCCGCGGCTGGCGTTGTAACCCTGGTAGCAACCTACTATACCAATCGTAAAACCAAATACAATTGCTTTTATTAACGATGCTATAAAATCAACAAAGGTTAAGGGCTCAAAAACCTGTTCAATAAAAGTGGTGTAACTGGTGCCTTCGTTAGTAGCTACATTTAAATAACCGCCTAAAATGGCTATAAAGCCTGTATATGTGGCTAAAATAGGTATAGTTAAGGTAGTGGCTATAACACGGGTGCAAACCAAAAACTTAAAAGGTTTGGTACCCGATACTTCCATGGCATCTATTTGTTCGGTTACCCGCATGGAACCTAACTCGGCGCCAATGCTTGAGCCTACTTTACCGGCAGCTATCAATGCCGTAACCAATGGCGCCAATGCGCGCATAATAGCTATTGATACTAACGACGGCAACCAGGACGACGCGCCAAATTGTAATAATGAGGGTCGCGATTGCTTGGTGAAAATAACACCCACAATAAAGCCGGTTAAGGTGATCAAGGTAAATGAACGCACACCAACCTCGTAACACTGGCGCATTATCTCCTTAAACTCAAAGGGAGGGACAAATGCTTCCCTAAAAAAACGAAGGATAAACTTGTTAATATCGTACAGCGATATAAAGAAACCGGTAACGCGTTTTTTAAACTTCGCGCCTCTTTTGTGTACGATGGGGTTTGTGCTGTTTACGGTATCCATTTAGTTGTGCAAAGGTATTACTAATACCATATAATCCTGACTAATTTCTACAAAAAGTTAGGAATGTTGTTTTTATGACTTTGAATTAATATTAAAAGAGAATCAAGAGCAAAGAACCAAGAATCAAGAAAACAGAAAAATAGGAAAGAATTGCATTGGTATAGGGCAATACTAAACCTGTTTTGTTTTTATCTTGATTCCTGACTCTAATATCTTGGCTCTTTATTTATGTAATTTATATTAAATTAGGCAACTTTAGCGCATACACCATTGGGAATTTATCAAATAATATCTGTATTGGTATTTTTAGCAGCCATATTTGCTTATGTAAATGACCGCTGGATAAAATGGCCGCCCACCATTGGTATTATGGTGCTATCGTTACTATCATCTATTTTGATAGCTATAATAGGGCATAGCGTGCCGTTATTGTCATCAAAAGCATTGGCGCTGGTATCAAACATAAATTTTGAGCAGGTGCTGATGAAGATCATGCTGAGCTTTTTGCTTTTTGCCGGCGCTTTACATATTGATGCCAATAAACTGAATAAAGAAAAATGGCCGGTACTGGTATTGGCTACTGTTGGCACGTTTATATCTACTTTTTTAGTAAGTGTAATGGCTTACTACCTTTTTATATTGTTTGGTTTACAGGTACCATACATTTATTGCCTGCTGTTTGGCGGTTTAATTTCGCCAACCGACCCTATTGCCGTTATGGGCATATTGAAGCGGGCGGGTATCCCAAAATCATTAGAGTTGAAAATTGCAGGCGAATCGCTTTTTAATGATGGCGTTGGTGTGGTGATCTTTTTAACCATAATGGAAGTAGCTGTAAATGGTATGGATAAATTTTCGGTAACAGGCACTGCGATATTGTTTTTAAAAGAAGCTGGTGGCGGCTTGATATTTGGAGGATTATTAGGCTATGTGGCTTATTTGCTGATAAGATCGATTGATAATTATAGGGTAGAGGTTTTAATAACACTAACTGTAGTTATGTGCGGTTATGCTGTGGCCGATCATTTTCACCTGTCGGCGCCGCTGGCCATTATTGTGGCGGGTATTATATTAGGCACTAAGGGAAAAGCAGAGGGCCTGTCAGAAATTTCAAGAGATTACCTGGGGAAGTTCTGGGACCTGATAGATGAAATATTTAACGCTATCTTATTCCTGCTTATAGGCCTGGAAATGCTGGTTATAAAAATGGATAGCACCATTATGTTGATAGGATGTGTGATGATCGTGTTGGTTTTGTTGGTGCGTTACCTGTCAATAACCATCCCTGTTTTATTTTTACGGTTATGGATAAAGTTTGAAAAAAATGCCACCCTGATATTAACCTGGGGAGGTTTAAGAGGAGGGATATCCGTAGCGCTGGCCTTATCATTACCGCAAAACATGCATCATGATGAGTTCGTGCTGATCACTTATATTATTGTGGTATTTTCTATCGTAGTGCAGGGGCTTACTATTGGGAAGGTAGCTGAAAGGGCGGCGGTGTAAGGGTGCCCTAAACGTCATTGCCACGCTATCGCTCAGCAATGACTTTTTTTGGGGTTAACAATCCCCGCCCGGTTCGCAGCTTTCGCCTTCAATAATAGTTAGTTTCGGGTTTTCTGTTTGCCACTCATTGTATGATTTCTCAAGTGTTTCGGCAAATACAGGCACCATTTGCGCGCCCGATACCGCATACTTACCATTCATCACAAAAAACGGAACGCCCCTTATACCTAAATACCTGGCTTCGGCTATATCATGTTTTACATCTTCGGCATAAGCCTCACTCGCAAGGGTTTGTTTTGTTTCGGTTTCATTGAGGCCAATAGCTGTGCCCAATTGGGTTAAGGTGGCATGGTCGGCAATGTTTTTGCCTTCGGTAAAATAGGCTTTAAACAGGGCTTCTTCGGCCTGGTCGCCTAAGCCGTGTGCTTTTGCCAGGTGGGCAAAACGATGCGCGTCAAAACTATTGGCAACTACGGCTTTATCAAAATCATAGGTTAAGCCAACCCCGGCTGCCATTTCGGTAACGTTATTGTTTAATTGTTTGGCATAATCAAGCGTCCAGCCTTTGGCATCTGCCAGGTACTGGGTAATGTTAACGGTTGTATCGGTTTTAAGATCGGGGTTAAGCTGAAAGCTTTTCCATTCTATCTCCACATCATTTTTATGGGTAAACTGTTCTAATGCCTCTTCAAACCGGCGTTTACCAATATAACAAAACGGGCACATCACATCCGACCAGATCTCTACTTTCATATCTTTAAATTTGCTGTTGCAAAGGTAGCCCGGTATTACAAAAGTAAGATCATTACAAAGTAAAAAGCCCTTCCGGTACGGAAGGGCCTGTAAATATTGAATATAAGGGTCTCTAAAAACTCGTTTTTTAGTTAGCCTCACCTTTAATTCCTCTCCGGTAGAGAGGAAAAGGAGAGTTTTTAGAGGCACTGTATAAGATCAGTTTTTAATTAGGAACACGTTTAAGCATGGTATGGAATTTGGTGCCGTTTACCTCGGCATCAATACCTATCGAATCAACATAATATTTACCGGTATTTACAATTGGTGTTCCGTTAAAATCAAGCTTAAACGAAAAGTCATTACCATTCACCTTGCCTTCGGTTATGGGTATATCGCCCTGCTGCCCCTGCAAAGCGCCGGTTAGGGTTGTACCATCCACTTTAAAAGTATATGTAAGCGGAAATTCGGCGCCGTCGGGTGTTTTTAACATGCCGGTCCATTTACCTGTTAAATCAACTATAACAGCAAAGCAGATCATAGCACTGCAAATAAGCAATGTGGTGACAGAGAGTATCTTTCTTTTCATGACTTAAGGTTTTATATCTAAAATTATAAATATTTATTCAATAAATCATACACATTTTACGGGGTATTATTAACAATTATTTACCGGGTATTTTATAATAATATATGGGGGAAAACACCCCTTCGCTGGTGGTATAGTAGCCTTTACCGTTGGGGGTAAAGCCAATGGCTTCGCCTTGTTTTTCTACCTGGTAAGGTAATTCGCGGGGCTTTCTTTGCATGGTTTGCCAAATGGGTTCATTATTTGCACGTTGCCAGTAGTAAACCTTCTGGTAGTTTTTAAGCAGTATTTGCTGCCCGTCTTTTGAAATATCGCCTGCGGTGACCCATTTAAAAGGTTTAATACCTTCAAAAAATAACTTGCCGCGTTTGGTGAGCAACAGGGTATCATTGGCTTTATAGCTTAACGGCGTGGTATATATCTTTACGGTATCTTTCCTTTTCGAAACGATGTAAATGAGCTTTTCAACCGGGTCTATCATTAAGGTTTCCGCATCTTTTGGCCCATCGGGGTATTTTAAATGAAGCGGAACGGCGGTGGTATGTGTGAGGCTATCTTTTGCCCATGAAGGTTGCTCTTCCATGCGGTAAATGGTAATGTACTTTCTTACCGCGTCATTATCGCCAATATCGCCCATGTAAACGTAGCTTTTACCATTTACCGGGCCGGGGCCAACGGCTATGTCTTCACAATCAACCACAGCTTGTTTTACAGTAGGGTCGCCCTTATAATAGATGGTGGTTTTTAGCGTGCCATCGGGTGTTATGGCAAAAAAACGACTGGTATCGCCGCTATCATTATGGATGTAGTAAATATCTTTAAACACGCCGGATGCTGCGATGCCCGAAATTTCGTCCATCTCTTTGTCCCGCAGCTGGCCTGATATTGTAATTTCTTTTGCCTCATACCTATGCCTGGCATAGGAAGCACCAAAAAGAACAACAATAATTACTATTAATATATTTCGTTTTTTAAGTCGGGGCATTAACTTTTAATACTGATACTTTGCAAATTTATAGATATAACGCGTTATCCGGGCAAAAATTTGATGTATTAGCTATTAAGATGTTTGTAATTGCTATGAACAACAATCCGTTTTTATTGATTAATAACGTCTTTTTGCATAAATTTGATAGGATTTTAGGGAGTGTATTTTATGGAAAAAGACAAGCAAACATTTGACCAGGCTGAAATTGAACTTTTAAAAGAAGGTTTGAAACGAAGCTACAAAGAGCGCTTTGAAATGGCTACCCGGCTATATAAGATACAGCAAACCATGAATAAAGCTACAATAGTTCATAAACTATATATCAGCAAATTCTAATATTTAATCTGTGCCGCGAATTTTTTTGATTTTCTCCAATTCACTAACATCAACCTGATCTTTAGGGCGATTTACTATTTTTTTATTGATGATCAATTGATTGATGTGTAGAAAAGGTATTTCGATGCCATCAAGATCGGCTATAGATGCCTGTTCATGACATTCTCTAAATGTCAAATTTTCCAGTCCTTTCATATTGGTCATTATATCCAATACAATTCCATCCCCTACATAAAAGTTTGTCCAGCCCGGAACAAATTCCATTGTTTCTAATGAAGGGAAATCTCCATAATTTAATTCTTTGAAAGCAGCCCTGAGATTTTTTCGATTTTCTAATGTGTCCTCAAGCCATAAGTCTAAATCTTCCGTGTTGCGATTGAAGCCATGAAAGCGTGTAGCAAATCCGCCAACCATAATATAGTTGACTTTGTGTTGAAAAAGACTTTTCCAAAATCGAAGTAAATCTTCGTCAAGCATGTCCATAGCCCGCTTACTTATGGGTTACTTTTATCCTGTTATAGATTTTGTTATTACGAAGCATTTGGGTAAATAACCTGAATTTCTCCATATCCGGGC
>Ga0206890_1172_pt1 | contig 19727 bp, 17 predicted proteins | sample Alteio_BWOrgHeat_58_FD_152960 | JGI IMG/M metagenome (GOLD analysis project Ga0206890, IMG submission 152960) | Enriched cells from forest soil in Barre Woods Harvard Forest LTER site, Petersham, Massachusetts, United States - Alteio_BWOrgHeat_Nextera6 ... | reverse complement strand
TTTTGTTTTGGCCGATCACTTGCAATACCTCAATAAATTCTGGACATTGTATATGCAGGAGGAGTATGTCGGCAAAAATTACAATGCAGCCGTAGGTTATGTGCCACGTGTGGGTTATGTAAAGCTGAGCCCGCTCATCCTCCGGAATTTCTTCCCGAAAAAGAGTGACATATTGAGCTATGGTATACAGTTTACTTCCAATTATTTTTTCAACGAGAATTTTCAGCGAACGGATAATGAGAGCGTTTTATCCTATATCATGACTTTTCGCAATCGGAGTACTATTACCGTTTCGGGCATTAATGATTATGTGAAATTGCTGCAGCCGTTCGACCCAACCAATACCGGTAAGGACAGCCTGGCCATAGGCACGCAGCACCGGTACAATACATTGGATATACTGTTGGTTTCAAAACCACAAAGCGTTTTCACTTATCAGCTTGAAGGCACGGTGGGCGGTTACTATGATAACGGGCATCGCCTTAGTGTTTCCGGGCAGATCGGTTATCGTATTCAGCCCTATGTAAACATTGCTATGAATGGCTCCTACCAGGACCTGCGCCTGCCGCAGCCTTATGGCGATACGCGGTTCACACTTCTCGGTCCAAAAATCGACGTGACGTTTACCAATACGCTGTATCTTACTACCTATGTGCAGTATAATGATCAGCAAAAAAATGTAAACACCAATATCCGCTTCCAATGGCGCTATAAACCGGCATCAGATCTGTTTATTGTTTATGGCGATAACACACAGCCCTCGCCATTTACGCCAAAAAACCGGCAATTGGTGATCAAATGGACCTATTGGTTGAATATTTGACGTGATAAAGATTGCTTTATCTGCCCAAATAGTATAAATTTACCTTTGATAGTTGTGAGAAGACTATCTCCCCTCGTTGTAAATCTATTATCAACCAAATTAAATACACATGAAGAACCAAATCAAATTTTTGATGATGTTATCGATAGCTATTGTATTGATGGCATTCACTTTTACAAGGGTCGACAAGAATGTTGTAAACCAAAAGGGCGGCTGGATAAGTCTGTTTGATGGGAAAACTTTAAAAGGCTGGCATGGCTATAATAAAACCGGCACAGTTAAAAATTGGGAAATTGAGGATGGTGCACTGGTATGCCTTGGAGCGGCAAAGAATGCTTCGGGAGGTGATATTGTGACCGACAAGAAATTCTCGAATTTTGAGCTAAAGTGGGAATGGAAAGTAGATAAAGGCAGCAACAGCGGCGTAATGTACCACGTGCTTGAGGGCCCAAAATGGCATTCGCCATATGAAACCGGCCCCGAGTACCAGATCATTGATGATGTGACTTTTCCTGAACATTTGGAAGAATGGCAAAAGGCAGGTGCCGACTATGCCATGCACCCTGCAAATGATCAGAAAGTATTAAAACCGGTAGGCGGATGGAACACCAGTAAGCTTATTTTCAATAAAGGTCATGTTGAGCATTGGCTTAACGGCAAGAAAATAGTAGAGTTTGATGCAAATTCTGCCGATTGGAAAAAGAAACGCGATGCAGGTAAATGGAAGGACTATCCTGATTATGCCAAATCAATGACCGGCGAGATCGCCTTGCAGGATCATGGCGATAAGGCTTATTACAAGCATATAATGATCAGGGAGTTGTAAACTCGTTTAATTCCCCTCTTGAGAGGGGTAGGGGTGTGTTTCTTCAGCATAGCGTTGAAACAAATAAAATAAAAACCCTCTTTGCGGCTTGCCGGAGAGAGGGTGGTCGAGCGAAGCGCTGACCGGGTGAGTCGACAGAGCATTACGTTGAAACCCACCCCTGCCGCTTCACAGACCATTGCACCCCCTCCCAAGAGGGGAACTTTTAACGTTATCATCACTTAATTCCAATCTATGGAACCTGAAAATAATAATTCCCGACGTGAGTTCCTCAAGAAGTCGGCAATCGCGGCAGCGGCATTTACTATTGTGCCCCGCTTTGTTTTGGGCAAGGGCTACCTTGCACCGAGCGATCAACTTACCAAAGGCATTATCGGCGTGGGCGGCATGGGTAAAAACCATATTCCTTATGGTGGTACCCGCGTGGTTGCGCTCTGCGATGTGGATAAGAACCATTTGCAGGAGGCTGCTAAAATGGTGAACAACGGCGCCAAGACCATGAGCGATTACCGCGAATTGATCCAACTACCCGAAGTGGACATTGTTCATGTTGCAACACCCCCACACTGGCATGGCATTATCGCTGCAGATGCAGCAAGAGCCGGTAAAGATATCTGGTGCGAAAAGCCGATGACGCATACTATTGGCGAGGGCAAGCGACTGATGGAGGCCGTGCAGCAGCATGGCCGTATATTCAGGTTGAATACCTGGTTCCGTTTCGAGGACAATTTTTATGGGATGGGAACTACTGTAAAGCCGATCAAAAAATTGGTGGAAAGCGGACTGCTTGGCTGGCCACTTACGGTAACAGTAGGCAGACATACAGGCTTCGACTGGAAGTTTTACTGGGTTGGAAAAACCGACCTGCCGGTAATGCCAGTTCCGCCTGAGTTAGATTATGAAACATGGCTGGGGCCTGCGCCATATAAGCCTTATCATCCTCATCGTGTGCATCAAACCTTTAGGGGGTATTGGGATTATGATGGCGGTGGTTTAAGCGATATGGGTCAGCATTACCTCGACCCTGTTCAGTACTTTTTGGGTAAAGATCATACCAGTCCGATAAGCGTTGAATTAGACGCGCCTCAACAAAATATGGATGCCGTGGGTACCTGGCGGAAAATTACTTACACTTATGCCGACGGCTGCAAGATCATATTGGATGGGGAGGGCAGTGTAGAAGGTGTGCCTTATATCGAGGGCCCAAAAGGGAAGCTGTACCCCGGATTTAAATCGGATATACCCGACCTGGAACGTAAACTTGCTGAATTTCCTGATCCTGAACCGCAGGTAACTGACTTTATTGATGCGGTAAAGAACCGGAAGAAGTTTGCGCTGAATGAAGAAAACGGTTATCGTTCATGTACCATCATCAATATTGGCCTGGCTGCATTAAGACTTGGCCGTTCATTAAAATTCGACCCGGTGAAGCAGGAGTTTATTGATGATGAAGGAGCAAATCGCCTGATCTTCCCGCCACTGAGAGCGCCCTGGACCATTTAACCATTTGAAATCACAACCATGAGGAAAATATTTATTGCAATTGCCTTTATGCTGATTGTCGCGGCAGCAAAAGCCCAGACGGATAGCCATATTGTAGCCATTATCGATAAGGAGCCGGCAAATAACGCCGCTGAGTTGAACGCTAATGCCGAACTGACAGCCAAATTAGGCGAAAACGGCATCACCAATATGCTGATCATACTGCAGCCAACAGGTGCTGGCGACAATACCAAGATATATGATGCCATTAGCGGTTTTTCGTTCTATGTCACCCAAAAGGGTAGGGAAGAGTGGCGCGCTATGGCTGTGAGGGCCTATGGCAAGGCTTTGCCAATGGTAAATGATAAGGAGAACAAGGCATTTATTATCAGTCAGCTGCAAATAACCGGCAAGGATGATGCGGTTGGCATACTGAAAGACTATTTAAATGACGACCGCCTTTGCGATCCTGCGGCCAGGGCATTAGTGAAAATCAATTCACCAACCGCAAAGACAGCTTTATTGCAGGGATTAAGAAACGCTCAAGGCGCACGCAGGTTATCATTGGTAGAAGCTTTGGGTGACAGCAGGAACACCTTAGCCGTAAAAAGTATTTCGGCGTTGATCGGCAGCGATAAAAAGCTAACCAAAACGGCCCTGTATGCACTTGCCAATATTGCAGATCCCATATCCATCAACCTGATGGCAAATGAGGCTCAGCGGGCAAAATTTACTTATGATGAAACCAATGCAACATCAGCCTATTTGCTGTTTATCTGGAATTTGGGTATGCACGGCAAGCAGGAAACTGCAATTCGCCTGGCAAAAACATTAGCAACCAAAGCAAGCCTGGCCAATGAGGTCCAAACTCAAACCTCGGCATTAAAAATACAGGTCGATCTGCTTGGCGCCAAAAGCACGCCCCTGCTTATTGAAGCAGCCAGGAATAATAACCAACAATACCGCGATGCAGCCTTGAAATTTGCCGGACCTTATATCAGCTCAACCTCAACACCTTTATGGACGAAAGAATTAAACAGGGCCAGAGCATCTGAAAAGGCGGCCATTATTACCATGCTTGGCAACAACAGGGTTTCGGCTGCGCTGCCTGCTATTGTTAAAGAGTTAAAGAACAATGATAGCCAGGTGGTAGTGGCTGCAATTACAGCTTCCGGAAAAATAGGGCAGGATAAGGTATTGGACAATTTATTGACTGTATTGAAAAACGGAAATGCTGAGGAAGCAACGGCTGTTCAAAATGCTTTATTTATGATGAAGGGCAATAACCTGCCTGCACGGGCAGCAAGGGCATTGCCCGGTTTACCTGCCGGCGGACAGGTAGCTATAATCAATTTTTTAGGCGAACGGCATGCACATGGGGAGATCGATAAAGTGTTGCCATTGTTGAATAGCACGGATCCTGCTGTTCGCGCAGCGGCATATTCTTCATTAAAACAAATGGCGGGTGAGGATAATTCGGATAAATTATATGCCTTACTCACTGCATCAACCCAAACAACTGAAACAACAGACATACAAGCGGCAATTATTGCGGTGGTTTCGCAAAGCAAAGATAAATCAGCCCAAAGCGCATCGGTATTGCAGCAAATGGATAAGGCGAATGCGGATAAGAAGCCTTTATATTTTAATATCCTGGCAAGCATTGGCGATAAGCGGTCGTTAATTGCGATATCAAAGGCATTTGAACAGGGTGATGCCGCAAGTAAACAAGCAGCAGTTACAGCTTTATCGCAATGGGCAGATGTGAGCGCTGCGCCTGAATTGTTGAAGATCAGCCGGGACGCAACGGACGCCGGGCTAAAGAACCAGGCTTTAAGGGGATTTATTGCTGCCATTGGTAAATCAGATTATCCTGCGGATGAAAAGGTGATCTACCTGCGTGATGCTATGGAGGCGGCGCAAACCGTCCCGCAAAGGCAATTGATATTGCAGCAATTGGCGGATAATAAGACATTCCCCGCGCTGATATTCGCCAGCAATTACCTGGATGACCCACAATTGCAGGAGGATGCAGCAAGTACCGTATCCACAATTGCCCTTTCCAATAAGGATTTCTATGGCGATAATGTAAAGCTTTGGCTCAACAAGGCCATCCTGATAAGAAAAGGCGGCGACAGCGACTATGAAAAAGTCGCCATCCGCAAGTTTATTGCCGAAATGCCATCCGATGCAGGGTTGGCGCCTCTGTTTAACTATCATGACCTTACTGGATGGAAAGGGTTGGTTGGTAATCCGATAGAGCGCAATAGAATGTCGAAGGATAGTCTTGTTATCAAACAAAAAATAGCTGATGAGATTATGCGCAAAGGCTGGTATGTAAAAGACAGTATTTTAAATTTCAGCGGTGATGGTGAGAACATTTGCACCATAAAGCAATACCGCAATTTTGAAATGTATGTGGATTGGAAGATCCTTAAGGATGGTGATGCCGGGATCTATCTGCGCGGCTCGCCGCAGGTGCAGATATGGGATACGGCCAGGAGAAATGTTGGCGCGGAAGTAGGCTCAGGCGGATTGTATAATAATGACGTGCACCAGAGCAAACCCCTCAAACTGGCGGACAATGCCATTGGCGACTGGAATAACTTCCACATCATCATGAAGGGCGATAAGGTAACAGTTTACCTCAATGGCGTTTTGGTAGTTGATAATGTGGTGATGGATAACTATTGGGACCGTAAGCAGCCAATTTTCCCGAAGGAGCAGATCGAGTTGCAGGCGCATGGGAATCATATCTTTTACAGGGATATTTATTTGAGGGAGCTGCCGGATTGATGAGGTTTGGGTATGGAGATATTTTGGTGGTAGATGAAAACATCGTTCCGCTCATAGCCGCGGGGGCTTAGTTACTTTTGAGGCATCAAAAGTAACCAAAAATGCTTGTCAGCAGGGAGGCTTCTTTACGCACCCGGCCTTTGCCCCGCAAATCAGGCAAAACCACGGGCTGCAATACTTTTGCTCTGCTTCGCTCACGCATTTCCACCGCTTCAGCAAAAGTTTGCTAATGCCTTTTCCCGCGCTCAGGGCCATCATCGTTTTGCCCGATTTCGCCCGAAGCTTTTCTGCTGACGAGGAAGAGGCATTAAATGAACCTGGATCAAAAGCGAGTAAAGGCCTGACAGAAAAGCGGGCCATGCGTAAAGGCGTGAATGACGGTTTAGCTTTTCGGGATGTGCCCGAAAAGCGTAAAGAACCGGCAGAGAGCGTGGAAGCTTTTTTCTGTCTTGATCTTTGGTTACTTTGGATCAAGCCAAAGTAACTAGGCCCCCGCGGCCATGAGCGGACTGAATATTGTTTGAACCTTATTTATGTTTAGAACCCATCACAAACTCCATCTCCCCACCATTCATAATATCAGCATGACTAATAAACCACCCATTCAAAACTTTGCCATTTAGCACGATTTTCTGCACATAAATATTTTTATCGCTCTGGTTCTTAACATTGATGGTAAAGGTCTTCCCATTCTCCAGGTTGATCACCGCCTTATTTATAGCCGGGCTCCCAATCGCATACTGATCTGAACCTGGCGCTACAGGATAAAAGCCCAGGGTGCTGAAAATATACCAGGCGCTCATTTGCCCGGTGTCATCATTACCTCCCAATCCGTCGGGAGTGTTTTTGTATTGCAGTTTTAGGATGAGACGTATTTTTTCCTGCGTTTTCCAGGGTTTGTCGGTCCAATCGTACAGGTAAGCTACGTGATGCGAAGGCTCGTTGCCATGCACATAGTTACCGATGATGCCATCTTTGGTAATGTCTTCTGTTTCGGCGAAATACTTATCCGGCAGATTATAGCTGAACAGGCTGTCGATATAAATCACAAAGCGTTTATTACCGCCCATGGTTTTGATCAGTCCGGCAGGATCATGTGGCACATAAAGGGTGTAGTTCCAGGCATTGCCCTCGATAAAACCCTGGTTAATAGTAGTGAACGGATCAAATGCTTTGCGGAATGTACCGTCAGCAAGTTTAGGGTGCATAAAACCCGACTTAGGATCATAAACATTCTTCCAGTTCTGCGAGCGCTTGATAAATTCATCATAAATGTCCTGTTTGCCTAACTTCTTTGCCATTTGGGCGATACACCAATCGTCATAAGCATATTCAAGTGTGGATGATACCGAATTTCCATTCTTTTCATCAGGAATATAACCCATGTCCATATAATAACCTATCCCCGCATAATCACGGTGACGGGCAGTAGTTACACAATCTTCCAGCGCCTTATTAGCATCGAAAGGTGCATTGCCCTTCACCACGGCATCAGCCAGTACCGATACACTGTGATAACCGCTCATGCACCAGTTTTCATTGGCCGAGTTGCTCCATATCGGCAACATATGCTCGGGACTCTGATCAAAATGCGCCATCATGCTTTGCACGATATCGGCATTTCTTTTTGGCTCAATGATATTGAATAGTGGGTGCAACGCCCTGTGTGTATCCCACAACGAAAATGTGGTATAATTTGTAAAACCATCAGCTTTATGCACGTTTTGGTCGAGTCCTTTATATTCACCATTCACATCCATATAAACCGTGGGATTGATCATGGCATGATACATCGACGTATAAAAATTCTCCTTATCAGCCTGGCTACCCTCGATCACGATCTTATGCAATTCGGTTTCCCATTGTGCCTGTCCATCGGCTTTTACTTTCTCAAAGTCCCAGCCCGGTGCTTCGGCTTGCATATTGGCCATCGCATTATCTATGCTCACAGGCGACAAAGCAAATTTGATTTTGATCTTTTCGCCCTCTGTCGTTTTAAAATCAAAATAAGCCCGTAACTGCCTGCCTGCTATTTCAGGGAAATTAGGTGTGCGGTTAAATTGTCCCCAGAATCCACCGTAAACCTCTCGTTTATCATATTTTTTATAACCATGCCCAATGAACGCCTTATTAAACTTCATGGCAAAATATAAGGTACGCGTCCTCGCCCAGCCATTGGTGGAGCGGTAGCCCACAACTGTTGAGTCGTTGATCACCCGCATATACGTCCATACATTTTTATCTGGATAGTTGTAAATACCCGCCATCAGGTCGAGAATAATATGTGCATTATCCGATTTTGGAAAAGTATATTGATGAAAGCCCACTCTCGTAGTCGTGGTCATTTCAGCAATAATATTACTCTCGTCCAGCTTCACCTTATAGTAATTCGCCTCGCTTACTTCATTGTCATGTGAAAAACCCGAGCGGTAACCGCTACCTGGTTTGTCCGCAGTACCGGGATTCAGTTTTAGTGAGCCGACGGTAGGCATGATCAGAAAATCCCCCAGATCGGAATGCCCAGTCCCGCTGAAATGGGTATGACTAAAGCCCACGATCGTTTTATCATCATACTGATACCCGGCACAATAGCTGTACACTTTAGGATTATATTTGCCATCAAGCTCATAGCCAACCGTATCCGTCTCCGGACTCAGCTGCACCATCCCAAAAGGCACCGTAGCCCCCGGGTACACATGCCCCATGCGTTGCGTACCAATGATAGGCCGCACGTACTGAACCAAATTATCCGTGTTTTTTGTTTGTGCCGATGCCAGAACAGGCAAAGCAGCAATTATGGAGAGGAGCAAACGTTTCATCGCGCCAAATATAACACGATTTTTCACTATTGCTTGTTTTCAATGGTGTTCAAGAGGGCTTCGCCGTTGCAGGATTAGAATGACTTAGAAAGGGATTTACATTTGATCCTAAGATGCTTCCTGCATCCTTTTACTCCTATTCTTTGTTCTCTTTTTGCATTTGGTGCAGCGGATGGTGCCGTCGTGTTTATCTTCCCAATCATGCTCACAGTTCTCAGTGAGCACGGTATCGGCGATAAAAGAAATGATCATTAATGCTATCGCTATAAGTATCCAGGTCATAATTATAACTTTTAGTTTGCTAGCCAGTTAACTACTCTTAACCGTAACAACAAAATCGACCTGGTGTTTTAACTATTTTCAATAAAAATTAACTATTGTATGCTTTTTTGTATCAGAAACTATAAATTATTGCTAATAAGCACTTTAAATTTAAGTTTTGTTGATTATTTGATGAATTATGGAATTAAACTTACAAATCTTAAGTTCAGGCACTATACCCCACCGTCCTCTTCTCTCTATTACTCAAAAAAGCCAATTCAATAATCCGTATCGTTTGCCTTGCCTGCTCAGGTTTTACAATAAGTTCTTTACCCTCGGCAATTGCTTCATACACATTTTGGAAATAATCCTGGTACCTGCCGGGCTCACTTTCAATGGTACGCGTAACATCCCTGCCGTTTTCTTCGGTGGTGAGCCGACCCCATATCTCTTCCGGTTCGCGGCCCCAATCAGGCATATTAGGTTTCAACCCTTTCTTTAGAGCCTCTTCCTGCACATCCATACCATATTTTATAAACATGCCATAGTCGCCATAAAGCGTATAAACCGGACCGGGCACCTTTACCAGCATGCCCCCTTTCAGCATCACCTTTAAGCCGGGATAGCTTAGGATGATCTCAAAGTTATCCTCCACTTCAAGCCCCGGCCGCTGGGTAAGCATCATGCAAGTGATCGCTTCCGGTGTGCCGAACAGTTCCAGCGCCCCGTCGATCAAATGTGCGCCCAGGTCATACAATATCCCCGAACCAGGCAGCGGTTTTTCCCGCCATGCACCAGGGCGTAGTTCCCTGCGGAAACGGTCATAATGCACCTCGTATTCCACCAGCGTACCTAATCTCCCGCTTGCTATTACTTTTTTTACGGTGTTATGCCCGCTGTCGAACCGGCGGTTATGGTGCACGCTAAGTATCCTGTTTTGCTTTTTTGCTAACGCGATCAGTTCATCAGCATCCGCAGAGGTAATGGTAAAAGGCTTCTCCACTATCACATGTTTTACAGCAAGCAAGGCTTGTTTAGTAAGGCCTAAATGCGAGGTATTGGGCGAGCCGATGAGCACCAGCTCGATACCAGGATCGTTGATAATATCATCAGCATTATTAACAACCCCTGCATCCGGATAAACAGTACGGGCTTTTTCAGCTTTTACAGGATCGGACGTGCTTATTTTTTTTAGGTTGAAGCCAGGATTAGCATCAATAAACGGCGCCAGAAACGTCTGCCCCGAATTCCCAAAACCAATAATACCAGCATTAATTATTTTTTTCATAGATATAATATTAAAAAAGTTCCCCTCCCTGGAGGGGGCGTGTTGGCCTGTGCAGTGGCAGGGCCTGCCTACCGGTAGGCAGGGGTGGGTTTCTACACCATGCCTTGTCGACTCACCCGGTCGTCGCTTCGCTCGACCACCCTCTCTCCGGCAAGCCGCAAAGAGGGGTTGGAGGAGAAAAATTTTACAAACCAATTAACCGCAAACCATCTTTTATAGGGATATTGCACCAACAAATACCCGATAAAAATATACAATACCACGATGAAATACAGAACTTTTGCAAAAAACGAACAACTATCCGCCATCGGATTGGGCTGCATGAGCATGAGTCATGCCTATGGTGTGCCTGACGATCCTGAATCAATAGAAACCCTGCACCTGGCACTTGATCTCGGCATCAATCTTTGGGATACCGCCGATGTTTACGGCAACGGCAGGAATGAAGAACTGATCTCCAATGTTTTGCGTGCCAACAGGGATAAGGTGTTTATCGCCACCAAGTTTGGCTTCAGGGCGACATCTGAAGGCCGGTTGAGCACCTTTGACGGCAGTCCCGCCTATATCAAACAGGCTGTTGAGGCCAGCTTAAAGCGTTTGAAAATAAACACCATCGACCTTTACTACGCCCACCGCATCGACCCCAATGTTCCCGTTGAGGAAATGGTTGGTGCAATGGCCGAGCTGGTAAAGGAAGGAAAAGTGCGGTATTTGGGCCTGTCGGAGGCATCTGCAAACTCCATCCGCAGGGCAAATGCTGTTCACCCCATCAGCGCTTTGCAAAGCGAATACTCTTTGCTAACGAGAGATGTTGAGGATGAAATATTGCCGCTTTGCAAGGAGCTGGGCATTACGTTTGTACCGTTCAGTCCGCTTGCGCGGGGCTTGATGACCAATACGCTTAATCTAAAGGACCTGCCGGACACCGATTTCCGCAAGGCACTGCCGCGTTACCAGCAGGAGCACCAGGATAATAATCAGAACCTGGCCGCTGGTTTTGCAGAGATCGCGCAGCAAAAAGGTTGTTCGCCGGCTCAACTGGCCATAGCCTGGGTTTTGGCGCAGGGCGATAATATTATCCCTATCCCTGGCACTAAGAAACGTAAGAACTTACGCGATAATGCCGGAAGCGTGGATGTTATCATATCTGCTGAGGACAAGCAAAAAATTGATGACCTGCTAAAGAAATATCCTGATATTGGCGACCGCTATAACGAATCGAATTATAGATTTGTGGATAGGAATTGAGTTTGCTGAAATAATTAATCATGAGGAATAGCCTTAAGCTTATATTATCAATCTTTTTTACAGGATGGTTGCTGACCACCTGCGCCCAGGAAGAAAAAAAGCCACTCTACCGGCTCCAGCAGGAATTTGTTGATCTGCGCTTCGGGATGTTTATTCATTTTAACATCCCAACTTATATGAACCAGGATTGGGCCGACCCGGAGGCATCGCCTGCTATCTTCAACCCAACAAAACTGGATTGCGACCAATGGGCAAGGGCGGCTAAGTCGGCCAATATGAGTTACGGCTGTTTAACCACCAAGCATCACAGCGGCTTTTGCATCTGGGATACCAAAACAACCGATTATAACGTGATGCACAGTCCGTACAAAAAGGACGTAGTAAGGCAGTTTGTAGATGCCTTCAGAAAAAATGGTCTGAAAGTGATGCTGTATTATTCCATACTGGATACGCACCATAAGCTGCGGCCGAATTCAATTACCCCTGCGGATATAAAAATGATAAAGGGACAACTCACCGAATTGCTGAGTAACTATGGTCCGATACAAGCTTTAATCATCGATGGCTGGGATGCACCATGGTCGAGGATATCATATGACGATGTGCCCTTTGAAGAGATATATCACCTGGTAAAATCACTGCAGCCCAATTGCGTAATGATGGACCTGAACGGCGCCAAATACCCGCCCGAAGGCATGTACTATACTGATATCAAAACCTATGAGATGGGCGCCGGCCAAAGAGTATCAAAGGAGCATAATACCATGCCTGCCTTAGCCTGCCTGCCCATACAAAAGAACTGGTTCTGGAAAACAACGTTCCCCGATGAGCCAACAAAGGATCCTGTGAAATTGGTGAATGAGGATATTGTACCGCTGAACAACGCGAATGTCAACTTCATCCTCAATGTAGCGCCCAACAGGGATGGCCTGATTGATGATAACGCCCTGGCCTCCCTCAAAAAGATTGGGGAACTTTGGAAAAACACCGGCCCTGAGGCCAAGCTGCCGATCCTGGATGCCCCGATCATATCGCATAACCTGGCCAAACATCAGCAAAGCAATTCGAGCTGGAGCGATGATGATAATATTATGGACCTGGCAAATGACGATGATTTTACCACTTCGTGGGTATCAAACACTACGGTAGACAAGCCTTGGTACGAGATTGATTTTAAGAAAGAAACAACCTTTAATACCATCTCCATAGCCCAGGATAAGCCCGGCATTGTACGGTATGTACTGGAATATTATCACGATGGTGCCTGGCGGTCAATATTTGATGGCGAGAACTATAAAAAGATAAAAGTGAACCGCTTTGATCCGGTAACCGGCACCAGGGTAAGGATGCGGATCATAAAGTTTGCTCAACCACCGTCGGTTGCAGAGTTTGGGATTTATAACGAGCAGAGGTAGATTGCCTCACCTAAATCCTCTCCAAGGGAGAGGACTTTAAAATGCAGCTTAGAGCTTTTGCGAGAATAATAAATGAATTAAAAGCCCTCTCCTTTGGGGAGGGTTGGGTGAGGCCTTTACTTTTTTTTGAACAAATTAAAAAAGGCAACCAGGCTGAAAAGCATAGTTGCCGCAAAGAATATGATCACCCATATTGTATTCATTATTCAAAAAAAGATTAAGGTTTCATTCAGCCTAGAAAAATTATCCGGCTAAATAATATTGTTCCTTATTGGTCAATTGCATCAATTTTTCTTTCAGGATATTTCTTGCACGGTATAGCGTGGTGCGCGATAATAATTCGGTAATTCCTAAGGTATTGCCGATCTCCTGGTGGGAATAGCCCTCAACGGCATACAGATTGAACACTGAGCGGTAAGCCGTAGGCAACTGCTGCACAAGGTTAAGCAGATCTCTCAGTTCCAGGTTATTGGCATTATTTGAGGTCGATGTGTTCATGGTGCTTTCAGCCATATCTTCAACCAATACCATCGGTTTCAGCTTGCGGTAGCGCGAAATGGCGGTGTGCACCATGATGCGGCGGATCCATCCTTCCAGATTTCCATCGCCGCGGTATTTGTGTACGTTATTGAACATCTTGATAAAGCCCTCCTGCAGGATATCCTGCGCTTCGTCCTTATCATTGGCATAGCGCATGCAAACAGCCATCATTTTAGGGGCCAGTGTCTTATATAATAGTTCCTGTTGCTTACGATCGTTTTGCAGGCATCCTTCCCACATCCGGTTCAAATTCGTGTCAGTATTCATGATATTCGTATTTGATGGGGGTATGCCAATGTTGATGCCTGATTGATAAATGGCTGATTATCAAGAAAATGATTTTTTACCCAACTACGAAACTGTTCGTTTTCGTACAGTGGGTGATACAAAGGCGGACGGTTTTCACCCTGTCGGCCGGCGGTCTACTCACCCCGTCTGCGCTTTGCTGGACGACCCTCTCTCCGCTGCGCGGAAAGAGGGTGAAGAAAAAGATTTTCCCTCTTTTCGGTTTGCCGAAGAGAGGGATGACAAGCGCAGCTATGTCGGGGTGAGTTGACAGGAGTTTTTGTTAACTTTAAGCTTTATTAATTCCTTTATTACAAAATGAACGTCTTATATATCTTAGGTGGAATAGCTTGTTTAATATTTGGAATATGGGATGTTACAAAGGAGATTAAGGTTTTTGCAAAAGGAAAGCAAGATAAATACGGAGCTGATATTAAAATATTAGGTGCAGACATTATGTTTATCATAATTGGCATTTACTTAATTGTGCATTACATCTAATCCTTACCTTTGCCCCATCCCGGATAAAAACCGGGCACCATCATGATCAAGGAAATAGAAATTGTTTGCCTACCGGAGCAACACGATGATAACGCTGCCCTGCAAAAATTGGCTGCCGCAGCCCTAAGAATATCACCCCAACAAGTTTCAGCCTTAAAAATCCTCAAACGCTCCATTGATGCCCGTGGTCGCAAGGTGGTTTACCGGATGCAGGTACAGGTTTTTATGGGAGAGCCTTATCATCCCGAAACTTATTCTATAAAATATCCCGATGTAAAAAATGCCAAACCTGTTATTATTATAGGTGCCGGCCCGGCTGGGTTGTTTGCAGCTTTGCAGTGTATCGAATCAGGGTTGAAGCCAATTATATTGGAGCGGGGCAAGGATGCAAAGCAGCGCAGGCGCGATCTGGCCAATATCAATAAGCAGGGACTGGTTAATCCGGAATCCAATTATTGTTTTGGCGAGGGTGGCGCGGGGACTTACTCTGATGGCAAGCTCTATACCCGTTCCACCAAAAGGGGTGATGTGAACCAGGTTTTAAAAACTTTTGTGGCCCACGGCGCTGACGAGGATATACTGATAGATGCCCGCCCACATATCGGTACCAACAAATTACCGGGCATTATTACCGCGATCCGCGAAACGATACAAAACGCAGGCGGCGAGATCCATTTTGATACCAAAGTAACCAGTTTGGCGGTTGATTTTGGAAAGATTAAGGGTGTAAAAACGTTGGATGGCGAAACCTGGAAATCTGACGCGGTAATACTGGCGACCGGCCACTCTGCAAGGGATATCTTTGAAATGCTGCACAAGCAAAATATTTTGATCGAAGCCAAACCCTTTGCTTTGGGCGTGCGGATAGAACATCCGCAGGAAATAATCGACAGGGCCCAATACCATTGTGATAACCGTGGCGAATACTTGCCGCCATCCTATTATAGTTTGGTGGAGCAAGTGGATGGTCGCGGAGTATTCTCGTTCTGCATGTGTCCGGGTGGCATTATTGCGCCATGCTCAACTGAGGATAAGGAAATTGTGGTGAACGGCTGGAGCCCATCCAAAAGGAATAACCCTTATGCCAATTCTGGCACGGTGGTGCAGGTGAATTTGGAGGATGTGCCGGGAGATAATGCCGATCCCTTTAAATTGCTTCGCTTTCAGCAGCAGATAGAGCAACTGGCCTTTACCACAGGCGGAGGCAGGCTTGTTGCCCCGGCGCAAAGGATGGTGGATTTTGTTGAAGGGAGGATATCAGCTGATCTGCCAAAAAACTCTTACCTGCCCGGTACAAAAAGTGTAGGGTTGGATGAGGTACTGCCCGGATGGATAAATGCAAGTTTGCAAAAGGCATTGCCTGCTTTTGGTAAAAAAATGAAGGGTTATTACACCAACGAGGCGATATTGGTAGGTGTGGAGTCGCGCACATCATCCCCCATAAAAATACCGAGGGATAAGGAAACCTTGCAGCACCCACAGGTTGCCGGGTTATTTCCTTGTGGTGAGGGAGCAGGCTATGCAGGTGGCATTATTTCTGCTGCCATAGATGGGATCAATTGTGCATTGGCGGCGGTGAAAGTGCTAAAATAAAATTCCCCTCTTGAGAGGGGTAGGGGTGTGTTTCTTCAGCATGGCGTTGAAACCCACCCCTGCCATTACACATTCCGACGCGCCCCCTCCCAAGAGGGGAACTAATTAATTATTAATATTGAATCATGCCAACATCAGCCAAACTCCAAAACGAATTAGAAAGCATCCTTTCCGGCGACCCCTGGTACGGCGACCCGGTTTATCAGATCATTGAGCAGGTGAGCTTTGAAGCTGCCTTTGAAAAACCGCCGGGTGCGGCGCATACTATTGCGGAGATAGTGCTGCATATGCTGAGCTGGACGGAGGAAGTGTTAGACAGACTGAATGGCAAACCTGCAAGTCAGCCCCTAAGCGGCGACTGGCCCGAGACAGGCCGTCCGGATGAACAAAAATGGCAGAATTATGTCAATGATTTGAAGCTGGTGAACGTAAATTTGCTTGGCATTATTCAAGATTTCCCTGAGGAAAAATGGAATGAGCCGATGAACGGGGAGAGAAGCCGCGAGTTGGGCGATGGCGTAAGTTATGAAGCGCTGGTTAACGGATTGATACAGCATCATATCTACCACTCAGGGCAGATAGCGATACTTAATAGAATTATAAATGGCTGATAAGAAGACATTGGTTTTAGGGGCAACACCTACCGAAGGCAGGTATGCTAACCTTGCCTCAAACCGTTTGGTGAAGAGCGGGCACAGTATAGTGAATGTGGGATTGAGAACCGGCGATGTGGCAGGCGTGCCCATTGAAAAGCCCGAAACCATTCACCATGATATAGATACCATAACCCTATATGTTGGTCCGCAGCACCAGGAGGAACTATACGACTACATTCTGGATACCCACCCAAAGCGCATCATTTTTAATCCCGGCACCGAAAATGCTGAACTTCGCCGCAAGGCAAATGAAAAGGGAATTGAAACGGAGTATGCTTGTACGCTGGTGTTGTTATCTATAGGGCAGTATTAATGTAGAGACGCAAAATTTTGCGTCTCCTGAACAGAATTTTTTAAAATGAAAATAAGAGACGCAAAATCTTGCGTCTCCTGAACAGAATTTTCTGAAATGGAAATAAGAGACGCAAAATCTTGCGTCTCTACAGAGATTGCTGGCTCAATATCCTGATCTCTTTCGGATAATAATTATTAATGCGATTAGGCAATAATTTAGCCCACCCCAACGCATGGCCCTTAAAGTTCATTAAACTCCAGCCTTTATCTGCCGTATCAAGACCAGTGATCTCTGCACGTTGCAGGTACTGGATAGCTTGCTCCTTGGTTAGTTCGGTTTGTAAAAACCTGTCCTTATTAATAATAAGGCTCAAGGCCAGTTCATGATCGGGAATCAGATCTTTTCCGGCCATTTTGCCTATCCTCACACCTGATTTCTTGAGGTAGAAGTATTGCTGCAGGATGCCAAGGTTGTGCCTGTGCTCACGGTCTATCGCCAGCCAGTCGTCATTCACCTTAAAGTAATAGTAATTGTCAGGCTCATTAATATAAGGCTTCACCTGGTCAATCTCCTTAAAGTTTGCCTTTTGATGATCCTTGTATTTGGTATTGGAAACCTCGCCGCTGCTTTCCTTTTTTTGCAGACAAGCGGCAAATAAACCCTCGCCCTTTACTTTGTCCGGATAAAAACGATATCCCCAGGCTTGTTTTTGGGTCGATTGGGTTTCCACAATGCCCCAATCGGTCTCAATTGGTATCCTGATGCTTTCCAGTTCAAATTCGGTACAGAGCCAATCCAGTATATCCTCGTTTTCCTCAACCGAATAAGAGCAGGTACTATATATAAGGTAGCCATCCGCCTTTAAAGCAGGATAAACATCAGCCAAAATACGCTCCTGCCGCTGGTGGCATAAATTCACATTCCCTTCCGACCATTCATTTATCGCCGCCGGGTCCTTTCTGAACATACCCGAGCCGGAACAGGGTGCGTCAACCAGGATAGTATCGAAAAACCCTTTTAGTCTGCCAAAATCCTTTGGATCATTATTGGTGGCAATGGTATTGGCGGTTCCCCAGCGGCTCAGGTTATCAGTAAGCACCGGCACGCGTGTTTTGATGATCTCGTTGGCAACAAGCAGATCGCCGCTCTTCAGTACCGAATTAATAAGCGTGCTTTTACCTCCGGGCGCAGCGCAGAGGTCCAATACCTTTATAGTAGTGTCGTTATCCTTATTAATATGCTTAAGGATATAGTCGATAAACATGGACGAGGCCTCCTGCACATAATAACAACCTGCATGAAAAAGCGGGTCGAACGTAAACGATGGGCGGGTATGCAGGTAATATCCCTCATTACACCATTGCACCGGGCTGTCGCTTTTTGTGTTCGATGGCTTAAAGGGGTTTAATCTGATAGAGGTAGGCGATTCGGCAAGCTGGTGCGCCCTGATAAAATTTTCAGCCTCAAATCCTGGTGAGCCGGCAAGCTTTGATAAAAAATTTTGAGGAAGAAGGTGATCACTCATATAATTTTCAAAGATACAAAATCACCTGCCGCGATGTTTTGTTCGATATCCACAAATCTTGACTTTTTTATTCGCCTTAGTTTACAGCGAGTTAATGTATTGTTGTAAGTATTTTAATATTTCTTTTGGTGGGTAGCCGTTTTCTCCTTACATTTGTGTCCCCTTTGAAAAAAGGCGGTGTTTTTTGAAAATTTGGGACTAAAAAAATATACTGAAAAAAAGTGAAAATAACACTTGACACGTATACTAAATTATTCCCATCTTTGCAGCCGCTTCGGCAACGAGGCAAATAGTTAAAAAATTTAAATCCTGCGGGATTTTAATTATAAAGTTCACTGCGACAGTGAACAATAAATGTTCTTTAAAGGGTTGATAGAAATTATGAATAGCAGCGAGACGAATTGGATTCTTTCGGGGAGAAGAGGAGTTGGCTGTTAGCATTAGAAGAGATCAGGATAGAGGCGATAATGCTGTATAAAGATACAAAGCGAGGCGCAAGGAGCGCGGAGCGAGGCAGTTAAACGCCATGCACCAAGCACCGGACGCCAAGCACAATACAGATTAAAGATTCTATTTTGAGTAGAAATAGGGTCAGCAATCGAATTCGACATTATACAATGGAGAGTTTGATCCTGGCTCAGGATGAACGCTAGCGGCAGGCCTAATACATGCAAGTCGGACGGGATTGGGGAGCTTGCTTTCCATGAGAGTGGCGCACGGGTGCGTAACACGTATGTAACCTACCTTCGTCAGGGGGATAGCCTCTCGAAAGAGAGATTAAGCCCGCATAAAATCACATTGCAGCATTGCAAAATGATCAAATATTTATAGGACGAAGATGGGCATGCGGAACATTAGCTAGTTGGTAAGGTAACGGCTTACCAAGGCTACGATGTTTAGGGGATCTGAGAGGATGACCCCCCACACTGGTACTGAGACACGGACCAGACTCCTACGGGAGGCAGCAGTAAGGAATATTGGTCAATGGGCGGAAGCCTGAACCAGCCATGCCGCGTGCAGGAAGACGGCCCTACGGGTTGTAAACTGCTTTTGCAGGGGAATAAACCCCCATACGTGTATGGGGTTGAATGTACTCTGAGAATAAGGATCGGCTAACTCCGTGCCAGCAGCCGCGGTAATACGGAGGATCCGAGCGTTATCCGGATTTATTGGGTTTAAAGGGTGCGTAGGCGGCCTATTAAGTCAGGGGTGAAAGACGGTAGCTTAACTATCGCAGTGCCTTTGATACTGATGGGCTTGAATATACTTGAGGTAGGCGGAATGTGACAAGTAGCGGTGAAATGCATAGATATGTCACAGAACACCAATTGCGAAGGCAGCTTACTAAGGTATGATTGACGCTGAGGCACGAAA
>Ga0206890_1122_pt1 | contig 19753 bp, 19 predicted proteins | sample Alteio_BWOrgHeat_58_FD_152960 | JGI IMG/M metagenome (GOLD analysis project Ga0206890, IMG submission 152960) | Enriched cells from forest soil in Barre Woods Harvard Forest LTER site, Petersham, Massachusetts, United States - Alteio_BWOrgHeat_Nextera6 ... | reverse complement strand
ACCTTGTATCGGTCTTGTGTGCCGCCGCCAACGCCTATCTTACCAAATGTGCTTTTTGTAAACTCCTTTTTAAATTTTAGGTTGATGATCTTTGTAACCTGGTAATCGGGTTGTAAATGGTCAGGGTCATTTTCCCGGTCATCATAAACCTGCACTTTGGCTATCATATCTGCATCCAGGTTTTGTGTAACTATCTTGTAATTATTGCCAAAAAACTCCCGGCCATCCACTTTTACTTTCGATACCTGTTTGCCGTTAAATATTAAGCTTCCGTCGCGGTCAACCTGCATTCCCGGCAGCTTGCGCAAAAGGTCCTGCACCAGCGCGTTGGGCCGCACTTTAAAAGCCTCGGCATTAAATTCAATAGTATCCTTTTTAATAACGATAGGAACAACTTCACCTTTAATAGTTACTTCGGTCAGTTTTCTTGAGGTGAAATAAAGGTTGCCCATATTAAGCAGCTCTGTTTTTTGAAAGTTTACGGGTATATGCAAACTCTCATACCCAACATACGATACCAGCAAGCGAACAGGCACGTTGTCTTTTATGTTTCTAAGAGTAAACCTCCCTTTCTTGTCGGTAAGCGTATAAGATACCAGCGACGAGTCTTTCACCTGCAAAACAGCCACCGTTGCCAGCTCAAGCGGCTCCTTGTTTACCGAATCCATAACGGTGGCGGTAATCGTATGGCGGTTTTGCGCTATGCAAATAGTTGTAGTACATAAAATTGTGATAAGGTTTAGGAGCTTGCGCATATAAGGTTGGTTAAATATAACGCAATATATTTGAAACTAAAACTTTCGGTGTATTATTTTAACATTTATTAGCACTCGTTAACATTCATTAACATTGGTGAGTGGGAATAGGGATAAGTAACCGTTAAAGCACCACAAAGAATTTTTAGTGTTTTGCAGATTCGTTTATATAAAACCATTGATAAAAGGCCCTGCGCGATACCTTCCCCTAAAATTAGGGGAAGGAGGAGGATGGGGTAAAAAGGCTGACAGGCTTCTTCTCCGCCCCCAATTGAAATAAAGATTTTACAATTGATTGCCAGTTATTTAAGCCTTATTGCTGTATAAAAAACCTATTTTCACTTCAATTAATTTAAACAACCTCATCATGAAAAAAACCGCCTGCGTTTTCGGCCTTGCTATACTGGCTTTGCTGTTCAGTTCATTTGCATCTTCTGCTCAAAGTTTCAGTATGGCCGATGTTACCAACTATCCTTTTCCGAGGGATATGACCAGCGCTGCCGCAGGGTCTAAAATTGCGTACTCGGTTGAAGACCAGGGCAGGCGGAATATATATGTGGCCAGCGGACCGGATTTTAAACTGCGAAAACTCACAAACTATACCAAAGATGACGGACAGGAACTAACCAGCATAACCATTTCAAAAGATGGCAAATACGTGGTTTATGTACGTGGCGGCGAACATAGCGGCAATTATGACCGCAGTCGTGTTGTAAACCCAGAAAACGACCCTATAACACCTAAAATTCAGGTTTGGAGCATACCTTTTATAGGTGGTACCCCTAAACTGCTTGGGGATGGCGATTACCCGGTTACCTCCAATAAACGGGTAGCCTGGGTTGGTGATGACGGCCATATATGGATTGCCCCTACCAGTGGCATCACCTCCGGCAAACTGGGGCTCGACCCGCTGGGCACTTGCAGCGGTTTGCAATGGTCGCCTGATGGTTCAAAACTGGCTTTTGAATGTAACCGTACCGATCATGCTTTTATTGGGCTTTATACCAACGAAAATACGCCTATCGAGTGGGTTGCGCCCGGTTTTAACCGGGATGCCAACCCGCAATGGTCGCCTGATGGCAAAAAGATCGCCTTTTTACGTTCACCGGCCAACCCTGTTACACAAAATGCAGGCGGAGGTGGTGGTGGTGGTTTTGGCGCTAACGCGGCACCCACAACACCGGCAGGCAATGGCGGCAGAAACCGTAATGCGGCCGCTACTACTACACCGGGTACAACCACAGCAACACCGGGCGCGACGGGCGCAACAACCGCCCCTGCGCAACAACGCGGCTTCGGCGGCGGCGGGCGTGGCGGAAGGGGCAATGTATATATTGCCGACTTAGCAACCGGCAACGCCGAAGAGTTTTTCAAGATGCCCCAGGGCCAGCGTGCCTCATTCTCCAATTTTCATTGGGCAACTGCCGATCGTATGGTTTACCAGTCATACATTGACGGGTGGCCACATCTTTATTCCATTAGTACCGTAACTCCAAACCCTCAACCCCTGTTGCTAACACCGGGCGATTTTGAGGTAGAAGACCCGCAGTTAAGCGGCGATGGCAAATGGATAGTATTTGCGGGCAATACCGGCCCGGATAAGCAACTGGATATCGATCGCAGGCATATATGCATTGTACCTGTTGATAAACCCGATATGCAGGTACTTACCCCCGGCGACGAACTGGAAACCTACCCGGCCATAACCGGCGATGATGGCACCGTGGCGTATTTTAGCTCAAATGGGCAACGCCCGTTAGTTGGTGCAACCATTTCGTTAAAAACACATAAAACCAAACTGATAGGCCTTAAACTACTGGCAGCAAATTTCCCGGTTAAACAAATGGCCATTCCTAAACAGGTTATATACAAATCGCCGGATGGTACTACCGTACACGCACAATTGTTTGTGCCTGCCGATGGCGCGGCAAAAAAACCGGCGCTGGTTTATATTCATGGCGGGCCGCAACGTCAAATGTTGCTGGGCTGGCATTATATGGATTACTACTCTATCGATTACGCGCTCGAACAATACCTGGTTAGTATGGGTTTTGAAATACTGTCTATAAACTACAGGCAGGGCATTGGTTATGGTTATGATTTTCAACGGCCTGCACCCGGTGCCAACTATGTAGATGTTAAGGCAGGTGGCGTATGGCTGGCTTCGCAGCCGGATGTGGACACCTCCCGTTTAGGTGTTTTTGGAGGATCGGCAGGCGGCGCATTGGCAGCATCAGCATTAGCGCGCGACTCTAAACTATTCAAAGCCGGGGTTATTATCCACGGCGACTCGCCCGAACCTTTAGATAACTGGACCTCCCCTACCATGATCATTCACGGCGACGACGACCGCAACGTGGCCTTCAGCGCAGGTGTTTCGCTGGTGAGCAGGTTCCGCCAAAAAGGAACCCCTTATTATGAAACCCTGGTTATCCCAGGCGATTCGCATCATTGGTTGAAATACTCGGACATTGTAAAAGTAAACACGGCCGCTGCCGAATTTTTGAAAAAAGAACTGTTGTTGAAGAAGTAGCTTTGGGAAAGTTGTAGTGGTTGTAAAGGTTGTAGAAGTTTTAATTGCGGAGAGGCCGTATGGTACACCTGCGATATAAAAATTCACAAACCAACAAATTGTAAATAATGTCAAAGAACAATGCAGCCATGCAGCTAAAAATATTTTTTGGGAATTCTGCGTTATTTTTTTTATGCTTTTTTAGTAATAAAAACACGAAAAAAACGCTGTAAAAACCGTGCAGAATTGCCGGTTACTACCTAAATATACGAAAAAATATCGGCTTCTCAAAATGCATTGTCCATCCAGTTTGTTATAGCTAAAACCGTACCTATAAAGCAGTTAAATTTAAGTATTGTATCCAAAAATGATAGCTGATTAGCCCGTCAGAAAAACAAATTCGGTGCCACATTCCGGGCTCTGTTTCATCGTTTTAATGCGGCCTCATGTTACAATTCAAGCACCTCATGCTGCCTCGTATTATTATAACCGCACCTGAGCGACCTATTTAACCGCCTGGGGTAACAATTAGTTACAACAGAGATAACTTGAACAAAAAACGATAACGAAGAGAACTATTGACGTAAAAGTTTTGCCCTGCCGATATCAGGCCGCACGTTTATCTACAATATACGTTCTGAAAAAATACCCCCAGGGCATGGCCACAATAGGTAATATAACCAACATAAAATTGTCGGCCATTACTTCAGCCGGCGTTCCGGTCAATTGGTTTCTCTGGTACAGCGGATAGGCAACAACGATAAGCCAGGCGGTTTTATAGATGATCTCAAACAGCACTATGGGCAGCATCCTGAGCGGGCGCCGTATGCCGATAAAGGAGATGAAGGCACACGAGCCCCACATAAACCAGGCTGCGGAATTAGCAGGGTCCCAGGGGCCTGTGTGATGGATAATATGTGTCCATGAATCATAGCTAAGAAAAAGAAACATCAGGGTGAAAAGCAGTTTCAACAGGTAAATATTGATAAGCGGAACGCCCTCGTAACGTTTATAATCCCGTTTGAATAAATTAAAGCGTGATGAACGTTGACTGTCGTCTGATAGCATCGGTGAATTGGCTGATTGCATGTGAGTTGGTTTTTTTAAATATACCTTAATTTACTGGCAATTAAATATAAACTATGGTGGCGTTCATCGATCATCTAAATATGACGACATATGTTCAACAAACAGTAGAAAAAGCGCACAGCCCTGTTAGCCGGGATTTGCAATTAGGAGCGTGTTCGGAAGATCTTCAATTGCTTATTGCCTGATACCTACCCCTCCCGCCCATTCTCCCTCATCATTCCCCTCGCCGCAATCAATGCCAGCAAAGTAACCCCAGCCACTCCCGAAAGATAATAACCCACATATTGTAACCCGTAATTATGTGCCAGCATAGTGGCAAGGTAAGGCGTTAATGACGCGCCCAGTATGCCTGCCAGGGTGAACGATAATGATGCCCCGGTATAACGAACAGCCGCAGGGAAAATTTCGGCAAGCGCGGTGCCTAACGGACCGTAAGTGAGGCCCATTAACAACATGCCCAAAACCAGGAACAGTACCGTCACACCCCAATTGCCGGTGCTAAACAACGGCGCAAAAAACAAACCGAATATAAAAATGCCAACCGTGGCTAAGATCAGCATTTTACCACGGCCATACCGGTCGGCTAATATGGCTGACACAGGGATGCCCAGCGCGAAAAACAACATCGAGATCATCTGCCCAACCAAAAAGCTTGTCTTTGAATAATGCAGTGCCGAAGTGCCCCAGCTTAAGGTAAAAACGGTCATTAAATAAAACAGCAGAAAGGTGGTAATGGTGGCAACTGTGCCCAATACGATAGCTTTTGTATGTTTAGTAAACACCTCTATTATCGGTAGCTTCACCCGCTCGTTTTTCTCTATGATCTTTATAAAATCGGGCGTTTCGGTGATCTTTAAACGAACATACAAGCCAACCCATACCAATACGGCGCTGGCAATAAACGGGATACGCCAGCCATAGTTAAAAAATTGCTGATCGCTCATGGTTTTGCTCAGCAGCAGGAACGTACCGCTCGAAATTAAAAACCCAATGGGCGCGCCTAATTGCGGGAACATTCCATACCATGCCCGCTTGCCTTCCGGGGCATTTTCGGTAGCTAATAATACCGCGCCACCCCATTCGCCGCCCAGCCCCAGGCCCTGTCCAAACCGAAATAAAGCTAACAATATGGGCGCTGCAATACCGATAGACTGGTAAGTTGGCAAAAGGCCGATAGCCACAGTTGAGGGGCCCATGGTCATCAACGCAGCAACCAGCGTAGCTTTGCGGCCCTTACGGTCGCCAAAATGCCCAAATAGTGCCGCGCCTAATGGCCTGGCAAAAAAGGCCAAAGCAAAAGTGGCTAATGACTCCAGCGTACCCGAAGCAGGATCAGCCGTCGGAAAAAACAGTTTCGGGAAAACCAGTACTGCCGCAGTGGCATAAATATAAAAATCAAAATACTCAATAGTAGTGCCAACCAGGCTGGCTGCCAATATCCGCCACGCAGGGTTTTTTGTGATATTTGTTTGATTCATTGCTTTTAGGTCGATGAAAAAAAACTGTGCGCACTGCTTTGTTTTACCAAAGCAGAGAAGGTTTAAACTATACTTTTTATAATATCTTGAACAAACGCTAAAGCAATTTCATTTTCGACCGTTTGCTCTTTGATTTTTTTTACGGTAAATGAGCAAACGTAGATGTCATTATTTTCACCTATGCACCAATAATAAATTACAAGCTCGTCTTCATCTTCTATAATGTTCTTTTTATAATGGGCGCAATCACGGTTTCCTATCTTAATCTTAATTGCCTCCTTATTTTCGTCTATTTCTTCATTGATTAGCTGCGCTACTTTGTTTTCACCAGGCTTTTCATCTTCATAATGAAAAGGACTAATTCTTAAATTCCCAGAATAATTTTTTGAATCAAAGAAAGTAAATGTTCCTTCACTGCCATCGTCGTATTCTTCCCAATGATCAGGAAGAGTTAAGCTAAACCAGCCGTTCTTTAAATTATAAGTTTTTATATTCATTAAAAAGCCTTGAATTTGTGTAGTCTAAAAGTCCCTCAACTCCAAAACAACCTAAGTTAAGCATATCGGCGATCCCGATAGCTATCGGGATTCACCCGGTCATTGCTTCGCTCGACCACCCTCTCTTCTGCAAGCAGAAAAGAAGGAATTTGATTTTCCCAATCCTCTTTGCGCGCAGCGAAGAGAGGGTCGCCCAGCGTAGCGTCGGCGGGGTGAGTTATCGCCGGCAATGCCAGTACCGAATTCCGTCCCCCTACTCCCCAAACGGAGCCAGCCCTTTTAGCTGCCTGTAAACCGGGTAATCCATAAACGGCACTTTAGCCTCGTGGAAATTGGTGCAATAAAATACCTGCAAATGCTCCTCTACCCTGCCCGCACGGATAATGGGAATATCCGCCATCCGTTTAACACTGTCAAAAAACGGTTTGGCATCTTCATTAACCGTTTCGTTATACGCGCTTGCCTCGCCAATGAGCACGGCATCTTTACCAACCAACGTCCTCGGGTCAACCAAAAAAGCGAGGTTACGCGCGTCGCGGTTAAACACCAAAATGTCCTTTTTGCCTTTCAGCGCCCAATCAACTTTACCGGCCAACCACCAACGGGTGCTGCCTGCAAATACTTTGTCATTATTAAGCCAGCCCTCTTTTTCAAAACGGCTCATAATATCATCGTAATCGACCCCTTGAATGGTGGGGTCAATTTTGCCTCCGCCCAGGCTCACCACCCATTTTGGCCCGTAACTTTGCCAAAAACCGGTAACCAAATGCAACCCCAGCACCGTAATGGTAATAATGGTGAAGTAAATAGAAAAGTTAAGCCAGCGGCGGGTAAGGCGTTTGCGCCTTTCGTCGGCGCTGTTCAGGGCCTTGTCAATGGCAAATCCCAAAGGCATAAACAGCATCATATACCCCGGCGCCTGCCAATGGAAATGATATTGCAGATCGGCCCATAAGGTTAAAACGGTAAAAAACACAATAGGTAATACGGCCATCCAAAAGCTAAAACTATAGGCAGCCATTTGTGTGCGCAATTTATACGAGGTGAACATTTGCCTTATAGCAGGGAACCATATCCACGGCAGCAGCCAGGCTGCCTGCCCGCCTATGCTGCGCAAAAACCAGATATAATGTATTTGAAAACCTTCATCGCGCGTTCCGGCTCTTGAACCTTGCCATACAAATGATATCCAGTTGTGTTGATAGTTCCACCACAGCACCGGGAACGCCATGATTATGGTTATTACTATAGCCAAATAAGGACCGGGATGCGTGAGCCAATGACGCTGTTTTTTATTGGTGGCTATAAACATAAATACCCCGGCAAATAAAAACAGCACATGGTATTTACTCAAAGTAGCCAGTCCCATGCAAATGCCAACGGTTATCCATAGCATATAAACTTTGCGTCTATCCGTTGTTGGGTCCAGCAGTTTATCGTTGCCGACACCTAAAACTTTGATAATATACCAGGTGCTTAACAGCCAGAAAAACATCAGCGGGCCATCGGGCTGGTACCAGCAGGCAACACCTACGGTAAACAACGCGCTTAAATTCATTACCACAACCGCCCAAAACCCGGCAGCCCCGCTAAACAGCTTTTTGGTAATCAAATAAAGGTACCAGCTTGTACCGGCGAACAATAAAACCGTTGGGAAACGCAGGCCGAAATTGTTTAATCCGAACAGGCGAATGCTTGCCCCGCCCAACCAAAAAAACAGGGGCGGCTGATCAAAATAACTCCAATCCAAATGAACGGCCCCCCTAAAATAATACGACTCGCCATTACCCAAACCGGTATAGGCGGCAATAAGCAGGCGGATAAAAAAAGTAACAATAATTAATATTAAGGTAAATGACCGGGCATTAGCTTCTGTTAGCTTTTTCATTGATCAGTGTAGTTTTTTTGACAGCGCAAGGTCTTAATTTTTTTAAATAAAATGAGGATTAATTTTGCAGGGTGTTTATGATTAGTTGTATATTTAATTCCATAACACTATCACAATGAAAATAAAACCGCTTGGTATTGCCATGATACTATTATGGGCTACAACTTTCGCCTGTGCACAAAAATTACCTAACATACAGCAAAAAAGTTTGCGTATTCCGGTGGATATGAAAATTGATGGTAAGGCCACAGAATGGAACAACCAATTGCAGGCACATAATAGCGCTACAAATATATTTTACACCCTGGCCAATGATGATGAAAACCTGTATTTAGCTGTACAAGCAATTAATGCAAGGATAATTGAGAAAATACTGGATGTTGGCATTACCTTAACAATTAACAATGCCGGGAACAAGAGCGATAAAGCAAAAGAAAATATTTCTATTTCCTATCCGGCGATAAATGATAGATACACACATAGCATTTTAGTTAATGCCGGTGACAAGGCTAATTGGAGTGGCTTGCCATCGTATGCGTACCAGCTCCCAACAACGCTTACACGGACTGATTCGACAGTTGCGGTAGCTAACAAATTATTTAATACTAACTCAAAAAACATTAAAGTATTAGGTTGTAAGAATTTACCTGACACACTTATTTCGATATACAATGAATATAATATAAAGGCAGTTGCGGAGTTCAGCAATAATGGTGTTTATACCTATGAGCTTGTAGTTCCATTAAAATTCGTAGGGATTTCAATTAATGATCATCAAAAATTCACTTATAACATCAAATTAAACGACTGGGGAAATGCCATGGCTGCACACACCTACATGTACCATGATCCTGTTACGGGCAAGCGCGGCGACGAAATGGACGGAGACCCGGATCTTAACTCTACTACAGAATTTTGGGGAGAATATACATTAGCCAAAAAGTAATAGCTTTGTATTGTCAGCAACACCTGATTAATTAACCATGTCTAAAACATACCTCATTAGCGGTGCCGGGAGCGGCATTGGCCGGGCCATAGCACAAAAATTAAGCAATACCGGGCATAACTGTATTTTATTAGGCCGCAATGCGGATAATTTGCAGCAAACACTAAAAACATTAACACCCGGCAAACATTTAGTATTCGCCGCTGATATAACCGATAAGGAAAGTTTAGCTAAAGTTTCGTCCAAATTGGGCGGCGTACCCATTAATGGCCTAATAGCCAATTCGGGCATCGGCGGCGAAAACCAATGGGGCAAAAACGACCGCTGGGGCACCATTATTGAAACCAACCTAACAGGCACGTACAATTTTGTAAATACCTTTTTACCCAACCTGCGTAAAGCAACCTACGGCGGCCAAATAGTAATTACCTCGTCCGTTTTAGCGCGGTTGGGTGTTGCCAACTATTCGGCTTATTGCGCTTCAAAGGCGGGGTTGCTGGGTTTAATGCGGTCATGGGCGGTACAGTTTGCACCCGAAAATATATTGGTTAACGCCATTTGCCCCGGCTGGGTAGATACCGATATGGCGCAACAGGGCCTGCAAGGCATTGCTGATGGCATAGGCATCACCAAACAGGAATTTTATGATATAGCCATGCAAAGCGTCCCGCTAAAACGCATGAGCAAACCCGAAGAAATTGCTGGTTTAGTTGCTTACCTGCTAAGCCAAACCGCCATAACCGGGCAGGCTTTGGATATTAATGGCGGCGCGGTGATGAATAGCTGACCGTTGATTTAGGGTGATTAGGGGATTTCGTTGATTTTTTAACAACCGAACATTAATATTATAATTCGTTAATAATTTTTCGGAATTCATCAATGGATACGATATTGAGTTTAGGGAAATCAATTGTTTTTAAATGGTTAAAATGCCTATCATTGGTAACCAGGTAATCTGCATTTCCGGCAACCGTTAAATCCACAAACTTATTGTCATCGGGGTCGTTTTCAATAAGGTTCCATTTAAAATAAGGTTCATCAAATATCACATTGGGAGCCACACTTAAAATTGACAATACAAGATTTGCAGTTTTTTCCGAATATATAATGGCTAACTTTTCTTCATATTCGGTCATTATCTCATTACTGATTAGCCATTCAAACCGCTTTTCTTTAAATGCGAGATATAGCCAGTAATGACTACTTTGGGGAGGGATAGAAGCTAAAAGGCAATTTGTATCAATAACAACAATCATTAACTTTCGCCTTTAAGCATATCATCAAAGTCCTTTTGTGTATATCCTTTTACAGATGTAATTTTTTTAACCTCTTCATCCAATAAATCAGAATAATGATTAACCATCAAATTTTTTAATTCTTTGGTTTCATTCTCCGACATAGGCCTATTGAATAGCCTTAACAAGCTAACTTGTATTGGATTAAGTTCTGTATGTAACTTTTGAGCTGTTGCCATGATTTTATGTTAACACCAACAAATTTACTGAATTAAGAATGATTATCAAAAAGTATGCAAACCGATTAATTGCCGGTTGTGTATCAACCATTACAATCATTTTTTTGTTCCCTGCACCTCCACCATCTTCACCGCATACCTTCTCCCCAATTCATCTGCCGACGGGCTGTCAAAATGCAGGGTATCGCCACGGTGTACCAAACCTTCAGTGGTAACTACACTGGTATAGGGCACAAGACCGGGTAGTTTTACAATCTCTTTATTAAACTCAGCAAACTCGGGCCTGTACCCGCCCAATTGGCCCGCTACAAACGGGGTATTGGCATTTCCAACAAGTCCGCGTAAACGGGTTATCAGTTCTGTTAACTGCGCAAGATAACGCTTCACCTGTTCGGGCTTGCTATTGGCTTCGCCCTGGTGCCATATAATGCCTTTGATCACACCGTATTGCATGGCAAATTTTATACGTGCAACCGCATCATCATACGGGTGTGTTTTAGTGGCCGGGTCATAAGCGCCCAGCAGCCAATGCTCAACAGGCGTACCGCCTACCGCGCAGGGTATTAAACCTATCTTAACTTTAGGGTTAGTACTGGTTTTTGCCATCGCTATCCCAAATGCCAAACCCGGGCCAACGCCCGCTATAGCCTTATCAAAATGTACCGGGTGTTTGGCAACCACCCAGGTATTATCTTTAGTGAGCATATACACCCTGCCATCGCCTTCGGTTTTAAAATCGCCGGTTACATAACCCCTGCCTGCCATGTTTGATTGCCCGGCCAATATGTATAATTCAAAATTAGGGTCGGGCTGTTGCGCGTAGGATGAAAGCGATGCTAAAAGGCATACAGACAATAGCAAAAGGTGATTTTTCATAACTATCAAATCAATAAACAAGCGTCATTGCGAGGTACGAAGCAATCTCTACACATGCTATTCCCACTTGCAAAGTTCAAAGATTGCCACGCTATCGCTCGCAATGACGGTATTTTTTTACGATTTCTAAATTAATACTTAGCAGGCGTACCCGGCTTCGCTACCGATTCGCGGATGAATTTCCGTAAATTTTCACTCGCATCTGCCCCATCCGGTTTACGTAAATACAGCATGTGCCCGCTTTCGTAACCTTCCCAATGCATACGGTCTTTTAAACGACCGCTGGGGTCCATTTGCCACATATCATATTTAGCGTTAAAGTAATCGCAAGCGCCATCAAAATAGCCCGATTGCACCAATAAATGCAGGTACGGATTTTCGGCCATGGCCAGGCGCAAATTGGTACCTGTGCGGTTATTGTTATTATCCCACGGATTAACCGGGCCATACACTAAATACTCCAGGTCGGTTTTGTATTTGAGCTCCTCTTTCAAATAAATATGAATAGCCGGGGTAAATGAATGGCTCCATGATTGTTGCTCAGGGTTATAATCAGGGCGCAAGCCCGCGGTTTCGCGGTCAATACCTTTATAACGCGAATCTAACCGGCCAATGGTAAACCCTTTATCGCGCAGCAATTCTTTCCAAAAGAAATTGGTACCGATCTCCAGGTTGTTTTCTAAAACAACGTTTTCCTTTATCCCAATATACTTTGATAATTTGGATGCTACAGCTTTCCTTTCGGATGTGGAAAGCATCCCGCCCTTTGTTAAAGCCGGTGTAAGCTCATTAAGCGTAAATTTTTCTACTTCGGCCAAATATTGAGGCAATGGCCTGTTCTGGTAATCGGTTGATAACATTTTATGGTACCAGGCAGTTGCCGCTTCGTAAGGCGTAAATAACGCCGCGGCACCCGGGCCTGTGCGGTCAATGCCCAAATCTGTGGGCGATACCAGTATCACCCCATTTAAAAACATCCAGTGGCTTTCTTGCAGGTCAAGCGCGAGGCCCGATACACGGGTAGTACCATAACTTTCGCCGATCAAAAATTTTGGCGATGCCCACCTGTTTTTGCGCGATACAAAGGTGCTTATCCATGCGCCCAGGTATTTGATGTCCTCGTTTACACCAAAAAATTGTGTTTTTGAAACCTCGCTGTTGGCGGTGCGCGAATAGCCGGTATTCACCGGGTCAACATAAACAATATCGGCAACATCCAATATCGAGTTGGGGTTATCCCTCATCCCATAAGGCTGTACCGGGTAGCCCTCATCGTCGATATTTAACTTTCGTGGGCCGGTGTAACCCAGTTCCATCCATAATGATGCTGTACCGGGGCCGCCGTTAAATGAAATAACCAGCGGACGCGTTTGTCTTTCTTCATCAGTAATATCGGTACGCTCGTAATAAGTATAAAATACACCGGCTATGGCGTGGCCGTCTTCGTCCCAAACCGGGATAGTGCCGGCAGCCGCGGTATAAGGCACCAATTTACCTTTAATAGTAACCTGGTGTTTAGTAGTTATAGCCGAATCCATTAATAAAACACGGCTTCTGCTTATTTGCAAGGGGGCTACGCCCGCAGCTGTAGTTGGCACAGCTGTTGGCGCGGCAGCACCACCAGCGCCTGTTCTTCCGCCGCCACCGCCTGTTCCGGCACCACCACCGCCGCCGCCCGTGCCACGCTGGGCATCGGCAGTAAATACCATACAACAAACGGCAACTAATAATAAAAAGTAAGTTTTCATATCATATATAATTTTAATAAGGTGAAATAAGCAGGTTAATGAAATTGGCTATCTTGAATCTTACAGACTAAACGCATTAAAATATCAAATCTTCCCAGCCCTCTTTGCCGCGTAGCGGTAGAGAGAGCCGATCAGCGTAGCGTAGTCGGGGTGAGTAATCGCCGATCGGCATTTACCCCAATGCATTTGCGGGCGATTACTCACCCGGTCATCGCTAAGTCGCTCGACCACCCTCTCTACCGCAAGCGGTAAAGAGGGTAAACATTTCCAATATATTTTAATGTATTCGCCCTGGTTTATCTTGAACAAATATTTTATAATAATAATGATTTTATTAGTTTAGGCAATATATGTAACTGCATTATTATAATGGACAATGAAAACCCCACCGGCCGCGATTATAGTACCATCAGCCCGTCGGCAAAATCATTATTGTTTTTAAAAGGCCTTACCAATATCCCCTTTGCCCGCGAAGCGGCAGGGTTGATGATTGCAGATGAAAAATGGGAGCCAAACCTGGTGGAAAAAGACGTCCGCTTTTGGGCGCGGGTAGTGCATTTTGAGAACCGGTACTGGAGCATCGACCAGTTATTGACGGATGTGCCTATAAAAAACATCCTGGAAATATCGTCCGGTTTTTCATTCAGGGGACTAGCTGCGGTGCAGCAGGATGGCGTTCATTATATTGATACCGACCTGCCCGAAGTTATCGAACTAAAAAAGAAATTTATCAAAGCGCTTCAACCCGAAGTGCCTAATCCCAACAGCAAATTAGAGGTTCTGCCGCTCAATGCCCTCGACGAAAAAGCGTTTGCGGAAATTGTTAGCCGCTTTCCGGCCAATGAGCCCATTGTTATTATTAATGAAGGCTTGCTGATGTATTTGGGCCTTGCCGAGAAAGAAAAATTGTGCAAAACCATTCACGCTATTTTAGACGAGCGGGGCGGTTACTGGATAACCGCTGATATTTACATTAAACAACGTACAGCAATTGCCGGTATGGAAATGGACGACAGGCTGGCTAAGTTTTTTGAACAACATAAAGTACGCGAGCAAATGTTTGACAGTTTTGATGCCGCACGATCGTTTTTTAATGACCAGGGATTTATAATTGACAAAGAGGCCCAACCCAATCCGGACAAGTTAAGTACGCTACCTTACCTTTTTCAAAGCGCCACAACCGAGCAATTGAAAGCATTACGCCAGGCCAGCAAGATACAGGCTACGTGGAGGATGTGAGGCGACCGGCCCAGCCCCATCTAAACGGCGTAGCCTTCATGAACGCCTTAAAAAAACAAATAATAAGGTGAATAATCTCCCCCTGTAGGGGAGACTTTTTGATTTTCAATAAGTGAAAACATTTCTTTACAATAAGACAATTTGAAGTCTCGCCCAACCGGGGGGAGATTTAGAGGGGGGCTATGGGCTGGGATAAAGCCATTCTTCTACCCAGATATCCACTTCCCAAAAGGTAATTTACTGATCAGCCAAACCAGCCCCAGCGTTAAAACAAAACAGGTTAAAGCCGTTACAGGGATACTTATCATAGACGTACATAATTTATAACTGATGTTAACATAATCCAACAGGTACAATACCAGTGCATGGCCTAAATAAATACCGTAATTATAACTGCCTGCAAAATCACGTATCCGTATAATAACCGGCGAAATTTTCACCGTTGTAAACCGAACGATAAGGAACATACTTGCCGAAAGTAGCATAACCGTCGGGCTTATCGGTTCATAAAACAAGGTACCCATGGTGCTGTTATTTTTATAGAGTATCCAGGTGCCAATAACAATTACCGCGAGGGTTAGCATAAATAAAACGATCATCCATGCCCGGATATTTTTAAAAGTAAAATCTTTAAAGGCCAGGTAATGGCCCAGTACCAAATAGCCGATATATCCGGCGAAATAATGCAGGTCAACCTGCGGGTTAAACCTTGTTAAATACGGCTGCGCCAGCATCATCACCCCAAACCAAACCAATAAAAAGTAAAGTAACTCGTTTTCCGTAGCGTTACGTACAAATTTGCCGATAACGGGTATCACAAAATAAAGGCCTATCAGCATATACACATACCATAAATGGTACGAACTGCCATATTTTAGCAAATGCAGCACCTGTTTAATATTTGCCCATGCACCGGCATCAAAGCTTATTTCATCATTATACCACGAGTAACCAATGTAAACCAGGCTCCAGAACAGGAAGGGCGTTACCACCCTTGTTAAGCGCTTTTTAAGGAAATCGCCCAGTTCATATTCGCGGTGTAATAGTAGCGCGCCGGTTATCATCACAAAAACCGGCACGGCAAACCGTACCAATCCGTTATAAAAATCGGCCGCCAGCCAATCGCCAAAAGGCACTTTACCATACTGCGACAACAAAACCGCTGAAGTATGCAAAACAATAACCGCCAGCAATGCAATAAGGCGCAGGCTGTTTATCCAGTCGATATTATGCTGTTTGGGTGGGTTCATTTTGTGCTAAAAGTAGCATATTTCTTTTAAAAGTGCGTGGCGCATGGCGGGTGGTGGGAAGCGCGTAGCGCAAGGCGGGTGGCGTTATTAGATAAAAATAACACAATTGAGCTATGCGCTGCATAGCCAATGACTGCACTAAGAAATGGCATTGCCTCCAAAAACCTCCTCACGCCACCCGCCCTGCACCACGCACCACCCCACACAACACCTAACAAAAACTTAACACCCGCTTAATATTCAAGCCCCTACTTTTGCATCATATTATTCTTTGATGTGTTGACCAATCCGTTCTTTTTTCATTGATAATAAGATCAGTTAATAAACAATAAAGGGAGCGCCAGCTCTCTTTATTCTATTTACCCCCACAACCCCAGCAAACATGAAAATACTATATGCCATACAAGGAACCGGAAACGGACATTTAAGCCGCTCAATGGATATTGTGCCGCTGTTGAAAAAAATGGGCAATGTTGATGTGCTGGTAAGCGGCACGCAGGGCGATTTAAAACTACCCTTCAAGGTAAAATACCAGTTGCATGGTTTTGGTTTTGTGTTCGGCAAATCGGGTGGGGTCGATCTGTGGAAATCTTTTCTAAAATCGCGTTTCCGTAAATTTATTGGTGAGATAAATGCGCTGCCGGTTGAGGAGTATGACCTGGTGATCAATGATTTTGAGCCGGTATCGGCATGGGCCTGTTACTTAAAAAACAAACCCTGCATAGGGTTAAGCCATCAGGCAGCCGTATTGCATGAAAAAGCACCGTTGCCTGCTGATACGGATATGATAGGGAGGCTTATACTTAAACATTACGCGCCTGTAACCGCGCAATATGGTTTCCATTTTAAATCATTCGGGCCAAAAATATTTACCCCGGTTATACGGCAGCAGGTGCGCGATCAAAAAATTGAGAACCATGGGCATTACACCGTTTACCTGCCCGCTTATGATGATAAAAGACTGATTAAACGCCTAACCGAGTTTAAAAATATTGAGTGGGACGTTTTCTCCAAGCACAATAAAAAGATATTCCGGTATAAAAATGTATCAATACAGCCTATTAATAATGAAGGGTTTATAAAAAGCATGGCCCAAAGCGCGGGCGTACTTTGCGGCGCCGGTTTTGAAACGCCTGCCGAAGCTTTATATATGCAAAAGAAGCTGCTGGTTATACCCATGAAAACCCAGTACGAGCAACAACTCAATGCCGCAGCCCTAAAACAAATGGGCGTGCCGGTTATTAAAAGCCTTAAAGAAAAGCATTACGAAGTTATACAGGATTGGATCGATAACGGCCAGCCCATCAAGGTAAATTTCCCCGATAATACCCAGCAGGTGCTGGACCTCGTTTTTAAAGAAGTAGGCGTAGCGGAGTTGGTTTTGGGTTGATTGAGTTAGATTAGGTTGATTGGGTGAGTAGTTGGGTATTATTTCAACCATTCTCAATCACTCATTCACTAATTCACTCATTCAACATTCTTCTCTAACACCAATAACTCAATATGCCCCCTCGGTATCCCAAACTTTGTTTCCGCATGGAAGGGTAATACCTCCCCTGTTTTGATATACCCCCGGCGTTCGTACCAGCTGATCAATTCGTGCCGGGATGAAATTACTGTCATGGATATTACGGGGCAATGAGTTGCTTTGGCTAATTCTTCTGCCGCCTGCAGCAGTTTACGGCCAATACCTTTTGCCTGTAAATGGGGCAAAACGCTCAGCATACCTAAATACAGCTTTTGGGCCTGTACCTGCAGGTAAACGCAGGCTTCTATCTGCCCGTTTTCGTTCGTGTCTTTTAGTATGGTGGTATCCGGGTCGTTAAGGTACGCGGCCAGCGTTTCTTCGTCTATACGCATCCCGTCAAGCAGGTGCGCTTCGGTGGCCCAGCCTTTTAACGATTCTTTACCACGGTAGGCGGTATTTACCAAAACGGCAAGTGCAGCCACATCATTTAATGTTGCTTTGCTAAGCGGCATAAATTACAGGACTATAATTAATGTGAGTTATATATGTTTTTTGCTTTGACATTTCGTTTCGCCTCACTTAAATCCTCTCCAAAGGAGAGGACTTCGATGCATAGCTAAAATCTTTTTAGCCCCTCTCCAAACAAACCTTTTTCGCTTCCCTTCTCCTTTGGAGAAGGTGGCCGAAGGCCGGATGAGGCAAAGAGGGGTTGGGGTGAGGCGAATACGGCGCTCACCTTAATTATCTGAAATCTTCCCTTATCGGGTTAAAAATATCAACCAGTTTACAATCGGTAATGGCCCGGCCGCCATGCCAAACGTTTGAAGGGATAACCGCGAAAGTATTGGCATCCAGTATCTGCGGAACGCCGTCAACAGTCAGTTCAAACTGCCCTTCTATACAAAAAGCGCACTGGTGGTGCGGGTGCTGGTGAATGGGCGATACGGCCCCGGCCTTAACCTCAATAAAGTTAATGGTGTTGGTATCCGTATGTATAATTTTTGAAAAATAACCGGGAGTCATCTCCTTGGTTTTTATGTCTGTAAATTGGCGAAAGATATTGGTATCCATAATGATCGTTTATTTTGTAAAGGTATAATTGTGACAGCTTATTTTAAAATAACCTTAGTAGCCCCATACCCAAATTTCTCTTTCCGGGCATCCATAAAGGTTTGTATTTTATTGTTTTTGCTCAATTGCTTATGCAGTTCGTGCTTCAAAACACCGTTACCTGCCCCATGTATAAAAGTAACATCGGGCAGTTTATGTACAATGGCTGCATCCAAAGTTTTATTAAAAGTATCTAACTGTATCTTCAATATCTCGGCACCATTTAAAAATTGATGATCGTCCCGCAATTTTTCAATATGCAGGTCGATCTCCTGTACGGGCCTTTCGGCTTTTGTTTTTTCTTCAGCCCCGCTAAAAAAACTTTCTTTTAATTGCTGCGCGTCAATAACCAGTTCGGGTTCGTCCAACTGTATTAACCAGCCGGGCTGATTTAACAGTGGTAATTGCTTTTTGGTGCCCGAAAAATCTTTGGCTTTAAACTTTTCAACAACGGTTAAAGGCAATGGCTGCTCTATGTTTTGTGTGGTGTAAAACAATACATTAAAGGTAAACTTTGGCCATAACTGCAATTCGGCCAACTGCGCCGAATAAATTTTCATGGTTGATTTTGGCGCTATAATGCCCGCATATTCACCTTTAAAAGTTTGCTGCTTTTCGGTTGCTAATGACATCATTAACTGGTACGAGGTATCATTGATCAAATGAAAATGCACTACCGAGTTAGCCTTAGGGTCGCTCACTACACCTATATAAACACCTTTGGATTTAAATTCGGTTAGTGGTATTACAGGCTGTTCATTTGCCTCATTTTTTACAGTACCGGGTGCCTGGTAACCATGTACAGTGGTTACTTTACTGGCCAATACGGGTATTTCAAATTCATCCTCGCCGGTTACGCCAATCATTTCCTCATCAAAAATGCGGGTAACAAACCCTTCCATTTTTTCGTCAACAAACCGTACAAAATCACCTAACTTATATTTCATATATGCGTTTACCAATATTAAAGGGACGAAGTTATCCTATATTTAGTACTCAACCTAAATTAAAGCATGTAATTTACTAAAGGGCCGATATTTACAAATGAGTGTTGGGAATATCCATCATTAAATGGATAATATGGAGGGCGAAGAATTACAAAAACCGTATAAAAAATAAAAGCCATCCGATAAATCGGACGGCTAATTATTGCTATTTAATACCCCTATTAAAATAACCTGCTGTAAATATAATACAATATTTTGCTGGTAAACAAACCAACAAAACACTTATTATTAAAAACATACTTATAAGTATGTTTTTTGGCTATTTGTAACAAGAAAATTATACAGATTAGATGGAATTACTTAATTCTTTAGCTGTAGCCTGCACTTTTGAGTGCGCTTCTCTGATGATATGATCTTTGGCATCTTCGGCCTCGTTGTAAATTTTTGACCGCACCCTGTCTATGGTGCTGCTGCCA
>Ga0206890_1171_pt1 | contig 19802 bp, 20 predicted proteins | sample Alteio_BWOrgHeat_58_FD_152960 | JGI IMG/M metagenome (GOLD analysis project Ga0206890, IMG submission 152960) | Enriched cells from forest soil in Barre Woods Harvard Forest LTER site, Petersham, Massachusetts, United States - Alteio_BWOrgHeat_Nextera6 ... | reverse complement strand
CCAGCGCAATCGTCTGCGCCCGCAGCACCTTCTTCGCCGTCATCGGAAAAAACGCCCCCGCCTTCACGGTCGCGTCATTCGCAATGATCATGCAAAGCCGCCCGCTCACCCTCCCAAGCCCGGTCACCACCCCAGCCGCTGGAGCTCCGCCATACTCCTCATACATCCCCCGAGCCGCCCAAAGCCCCAACTCCAAAAAATTCGAACCCGGCACGAAATTGGGTGCCCCATGTCCCGATTCTGGGACATGAGTTTTAGGATCACCGGAATCCCCGGAGTCCAGCAACAACGCCAACCGCTCCCGAACCGTCAACCTCCCCTTCGCCCGCTGTGCCTCCGCCGCCTTCGCCCCGCCGCCAAGCCGAATCTCATCTTCTTCACCCCGCAGCGCCGCCATCAAAACCTGCAACGCCTGGCGATTCGCACCAAACCGCGCCGCCTTCCGATCCACCTTCGACTCCAAAACATCTTCCGCCGTTAAATCCGCCATCACACCGTCCAGTAAAATCCGTGTCGTCTAGCATCTTAGCCACACAACACACTCAACGTCTCGCCCCGAGACGTGTAGCCTATCCTCGACGCGCACTCCCGACACCCCGAAGGAGACGGAATGATCATCCGCACCCACCTCGCGAGGCTCTTCCTCATCGCCACCGTGCTTCTGCCCCCGGCCCTCGCCTCAGCCCAAACCGTCACCCCCACCGACCACGACAAATCCATCGATCTCTCCGTCGGCAACCACGTCCGCGTCCAGCAAATCCTCACCGAACTCCAGCAAGCCGTATCCAAACACAACGCCCCCGCCGTCGCCGCCCTCGTCCACTACCCCATCAAGGTCAACCCCGGCAAAAAACCCTTCACCATCAAAAACGAAAAAGAGTTCATCAACGACTACGACCGCATCATCACCCACGACATTCAGGACGCCATCTTCAAACAGAAATACGACACCCTCTTCGTCAACTCCGAAGGCGCTATGATCGGCGACGGCGAAGTCTGGATCACCGGCTTCTGCCGCGACAAATCCTGCAAACAATCCGACATCAAAATCGGCACCATCCAGGACACCAAAAACCTCAACCCGTAGCCGACCCACAGAATCGGGTGGCCCATCCTTTTCGGTCTCATCGAAAAGGGTGGGTTATCGTGCGAAGCACGACCGCACTCCGCACCCGTTGCACTACCATCACACCATGCAACTCCAACCCACCGACGCCCTTCTCGTCATCGACGTCCAGAACGACTTCATGCCCGGCGGAAACCTCGCCGTCCCCGACGGCGACGCCATCGTCCCACTCATCAACACCCTCGCCAAGAAATTCGACCACGTCATCCTCACCCAGGACTGGCACCCCCACCAGCACATCTCCTTCGCCTCAACCCACGGCAAAAAACCGTTCGAAACCATCCAAGTCCACTACGGCCCCCAGACCCTCTGGCCCGAACACGTCCTCCAGCACACCGAAGGCGCAGCCTTCCACCGAGCACTCCACATCCCCCACGCCGAACTCATCCTCCGCAAGGGCTTCCGCCGCCACATCGACAGCTATTCCGCCTTCCTCGAAAACGATCACACGACCCCCACCGGCCTAGCCGGCTATCTCCACGAGCGCAAACTGCAACGCCTCTTCCTCTGTGGCCTCGCCTACGACTTCTGCGTCCGCTACTCCGCGATCGACGGCCACAACCTCGGCTTCGAAACCATCGTCATCGAAGACGCCACCCGCCCCGTCAACCTCCCCAACAGCGTAAGCGAGACAGAAATAGATTTAACGAGCCACCAAATTTGCCGTATAACCAGCAAAGACCTTACCTCATGACATCAAGGGCCGATTGGCAATCAACTACAGCGAACGTTTACTCCGTTGAATGGATCGAGCCGAACAGAAACGATTTCGGCCATTACAACGTCGTCTACTCTTATCGGGTGAATGCCGAAATGTACACCGGAGAATTTGCTGATTACGGTTCGGCAGACGAATCCTATCTGAAACGCGACGATTCAATCCAAATCAGGTATAACCCCGCGAATCCGAAGAGAAGTTTCTATCCCGAAGCTCGTAGTGCGACCAAAAGAAGATTGTTCTTCGCTGGTCTGGGCCTTGGTCTAGCCCTGATTGTCATGCTCATCCTTTACCTGAACGGAGGCTTCAGGCAGTAACGCCCTCCAGCCCCAACTCCCCCGCCCGAGCCTGCATCGCCTTCAAACAATTCCCCACGTGCTCTTCCACGCTCAACCCCAGCAACTCCGCCCCACTCGTAATATCCTCCCGCATCACCGCCCGAGCGAACGCCTTGTCCTTCATCTTCTTCTTCACCCCTGCCACCTCCACATCCTGAATCGACTTCGTCGGTTTCACCAGCGCACAAGCCGTCAAAAACCCCGCTAGCTCATCACAAGCAAACAGCGCCTTATCCAAATGCGACTCCCGCGCCACACCCGAATAGTCCGCATGCGCCAGCACCGCATGCAAAACATCCTCATCCCACCCCAACTCCCGCATCTTCCCCACACCTACAAACGGATGCTCGTCCTTCGTCGGGTGCTTCTCATAGTCCATGTCATGCAGCAAGCCCGCGCAGGCATACTTCTCAGCCAACGCATCAGCCTCCGCCCCACTCAACCCCAACCGCTCCGCCTCCATCCGCCCATAAGCCTCAACACAAACCGAAACCGCCAGCCCGTGCTTCCGCAGACTCTCGCCCTTCGTCCATTCCTCCAGCAACGCCAGCGCCTGCGCTCGTCCCAAACCATCGCTCATGAAATCTCTCCTCTTTTTCCAATTTAACCGCACCGCCAACCACGCCTGAACTCGGCGGCAAAGTTACTACCTAGGTTCCTTTGCGGGTTTTTCCGGTTTTCGTCGGCATTTCCACCGTTTTCCTGTTGACTCAAATTAACACCAGTGTCAATCTAGGCACATCGCACGATCCGTTATCGGACATGCGCTGCGGTCCTTGCTCTGGGTCCGCCCGCGTCAAGACAACTTATGGCAACCATGATGGCACCCGTCGAACAACGTGAGGTCCTGCGTTGTGATCATTGCAGCCTGGTGCAGTTTCGGACAGCGAACGCTCTGTGCCGCCGCTGCCACAAATGCCTGGAGGTCGAGGAGCCCGAACCTGCTCCAGCCCCTCTGGCAATCGTCCCCACACCCGCCGCATCCGAAGGCGGACTACAGGTAGCAACTGCGGTTCGCGATCTGCGCCACGTGCGAAATCTCTCGCAGCGGCAGCTCGCAACCCGCATGGGTGTCCCACGCACCTACATCTCGAAGATCGAGAATGGCAAGGCTATGCCGACCCTATCCTCGCTCGATCGTCTTGCCAGGGCTCTTCAGGTCGATATCTCAACTCTGCTGCGCGACTCCAACAATCGCCATCGCGACGAGACCGCGGTCCTCATGACCGATCCCTTCCTCGCCGAGATCGCCATGTACACCGCCCAGCTCGACGACCTCCAACGCTCTATCTTCCTCAACCATGTTCGGGAACTCGCCGCCGGCCGACGAAGAACCGCCTAACCGGCTTCCCTGCAACACCTCTCCCATACCTCCGGAGAGCGTCGCCCAACGGTGACGCTCTCTCTCCTCCAATCTTTCTTGTCCTCTATCTTCAATCCTGCCTGTGCGGAAAAGACGTTCATTGCATGCCCCACAGCGGTGTGCTAGCGTCAATAACGGCGAGGTAGCTTTTGCGCGCATCCATCCCTCCATCGAACCGTACCCCCGTGCCCACCCACATTTCAAATCGGAGCCACGAACTCTCCCCTGACGAGCTTAGCCTTTACCGCCAGCTCGACCCCGCCCGTCTTCCCCAGCACGTCGCCATCATCATGGACGGCAACGGTCGCTGGGCCGGCAAGCGGACTCTCAAGCGCTTCCTTGGACATCAGCAGGGAGCGGAGTCGGTTCAATTCGTAGTCGAAACCGCCTCCCGCATCAATCTTCCCTTCCTTACCCTCTACGCCTTCTCCCTTGAGAACAATCTCCGCCGCCCCAAATCCGAGGTCAGCTTCCTCATGAAGCTCCTCAAAAACTACCTCGTCGGCAACGTCAAGCGCATGAACGACAACAACGTCCGCATGGCCTACATCGGCCGTACCCACGACCTCCCGCAGGAAGTCCAGGAAACAATGCAGTGGGCCATGGAGGCCACCGCACGCAACACCGGCACGACCCTCACCCTCGCCCTCAACTACGGAGCACGCTCCGAGATCGTCGACGCCGTCCGCCGCATCCTCACCGACCTCACCACCGAAGCCCACACCCGCAGTTGCTCCGTCGAAGACCTCCTGGGCGCCGGAGCCCTTGACGCCCTTGACGAGTCCACCGTCTCACGCGCCCTCTACACCGCGCACATGCCTGACCCCGACCTCATCATCCGCACCTCGGGCGAGATGCGCATCTCCAACTTCCTCCTCTGGCAGATCGCCTACTCCGAGATCTTCGTCACCGACCGTCTCTGGCCCGACTTCCGCGGCATTCATCTCCTGGAAGCCATCGCCGACTATCAACGCCGCGAACGCCGCTTCGGAGGCCTCGGAGAGTCCACCGATGAAGCGGTGGCCACCCTACAGCCGGCTGAAGAAGTCGCCGCCGAGATACAGGATCACCTGGTCCCCAAACCAAAACCAAGAACCGAAGCCAAGCCGGACCCCAAATCCGACCACATCCTCACCCGCCGCTAAATCAACTGGCCTTCGAAATTAGATCCAAACCTCTTTCCTTAATTGGCCTTGCCGTTCCCGTCTAACTCATCTCGCACGAGATTTTTCTTGTCTCCATACCGAACCTGACTTAGACTTGGCCCTCGCAAGTACCTGTCCCTTGTGCGAGGTGAATCGTTGACCTACACCCTTCGTGCGTTTCGCCCCACTGCTCTCGCCCTTGTCCTCGCCTTGACCGCCACCGCCCTCGGCGAAACAACCGAAACAACAAAGACCGTTCCAATCGAGGCAACTGCGCTTCACAGCAAATTGCTGAAGCGCGGCATAGGGAAGAGTGTCAAAGTCACTCAACTCGACGGAACAGTCGTCAAAGGAACCCTTGCGTCCATCAACGCGGACTCCTTTTCGGTCACGCCAAAGGGAGCAACCCAACCACTTCACATCGCAAACGGTCAGGTCGCCAAGTTCGAAAACGGCGGAATCTCGACTGGAACGAAGTGGGCAATCGGAATCGCCATCTTCGCGGCTTTGGCAATAGGAAGTAGTCGCGTCTAGCCGTCACTCGGAGTAATCTGCCCAGCATTGCAGCCTGAGCCTCCGGAGACCGAAGACCGCTGCTTCAACCCGCCGCGGAAACAGTCGCCGCCATCGCCACCGAACTCGCCTCCCTGGTCCCCACTGCACCCCACGAGCTACCCCAGAAGTTGCACATTGCGCCCGCAACTTGTTTCATTCCATTGGCGTCTTCACCGTCAGAGGTGTCGTATTCAGGTGTTAATTAGAAAATTCATCTGCTTCACTCTTGCCTTGGCGTGCTTCACCCTTCAGACTCGGGCCCAACAAACCATCCCCGCCGCTCACGTCCCATCCCAAATCCAGCAAGCCCAAACCATCTTCCTCACAAACTCCGGCTTCCTCTCTCCGAATGTGCAGGCGGCTAATCGTCGCGCCGAACCCAACCATCCTCGTGACACAACATCGTCGCCAGGGTGGCGCTCGTCTGTGCAGTTGAGGGGGTCCCTCGTCGCGATTCCCAGACCTTTCAACGCCATCTCCGAGTAACTAAATTGCCTCCGGTTCAGTCCCGGTCGATTCTGCGAAAGTGTTCCCCAACGCCGATAACTGTACTGCGTAACTTATGCGGCATAGTGATTTACGGATTGAGGCGCAGATGATTTGCCTTTCCGCCCCATTTATATACCCTCCGAGGACATAGGCTTGCTCCTTCCGCGCCCTCAACTTCGCGAAGCGCCTACGTCTCCGAGGACCCATGATGACCGCGATTGCCCGCCTGTTTCGTCCTATCGCACTGACTCTTGTGGTCACAGTGACCACCACCTCCTTCGCCCACGCTGCGAAACATGTGGCCACTCCCATGGACGCAGCGACACTCCATCAAAAACTCACCGCACGCGGCATAGGTAAAAGCGTCAGGGTCACGAACGTCGATGGCACCGAGACGAAAGGAACTCTCGTCTCCATAGGCGAGGATTCCTTCCAAGTCATGCCAAAAAACGCCACACAGCCAATCAGATTCCTAACGCGCAAGTCACTAAATTCGCCAATGGGGACCTGTCCAAAGGCGCAAAGATCGGCATCGGCGTCGGTATTGCCGTCGGCATCCTCCTGATACTTGGTGTAATCAGCGCCCATACGGTGTGAAAGGACTCCTGTGATATTGGTCAAACACCCGCTGCGTCTCGTCATCCAGACTCTCATTATCGTCCTGGCCACCAACTCCTTCGGCGACGCAGCCGTCTCAACAACTCCCATCGACGCAACTGCGCTTCACCATAAACTCCATGCCCGCGGCATCAGTAAGGGTCTCAAGGTCACCGAGACTGACGGCACGGTGGTCAAAGGCGCACTCGTCGCCATCGACGACGCCTCTTTTCAACTCGCGACAAAAAACACCACACAACCCACGCGCATCCTCGACACTCAAGTCTCCAAAATCAGCAACGATGGCACGTCTACCGCTGCGAAGGTAACCATCGGCGTTGCCGTCGGCGTAGTCATCCTCCTCGTGGCCGCCATCATCTCTCTGCGCTCAGGCCCCAAAATTGCAATCTGAGGCCATTCGAAGAGCGCACCTTGCCAGATGAACTGGTCTTTAATTCGGTTCACAACAATCTGCCAAGACTCATAGGCTGCCCTTCGGCCGATCTCCGTTTCAACCCTCTCGTAAACTCGCTCAGCGCCGGCTGAATCATCGCGAACATCGGATCGTTCCGCTGAGCAGTGTCACCTCCGAAAACAACTTCAACCCCACGCCAAGCGATGCGACCGTACTCTCGTCAAACGGCAGACGAGCCCGCAGTCGATCGACAATCCCCAAAATATCGTCATGGTTCGCAGCCTCGAAGCAAAGGGAGCGCCCTTCCGCAGGCTCTCCCTTCGCGCCCGTCAACGCCTCAACCGTAATCTTGTAACGATACGAGTTCATTACACCCTCTCAATCTGCTTCGCTGCCGCATCGATAATGTCAGTGATTGCATGGATCTGCTCTGTCGTCAGCGACCCTCTCTTCATCCGCAGCGCCAGGCGAAAATTCGCGACCGCCCGCTCAATCTGCTGGGCCTGCTCCCCGCCATGTTCTCCGCGTATGTGATCCATCCGGGCAAACAGCGCGTCCACCTGCGCCTTGTTCTCTGCCAGCGCCTTCGATCCCTCCTCGGTGATCGTATAAAGCTTCCGCGTGCCATCAGTGACGACCGTCGCATGGCCCATCTCCTCCAGCATCGTCAGCATCGGATAAACCACGCCCGGACTCGGCGCATAGCTTCCTCCCAGCCGCTCCTGGATCGACTTGATGATCTCGTACCCGTGGCTAGGCTTCTCTGCGATCAGTTGCAGAATCACGTAGCGCAGATCGCCCGCGCCGAAGAACCGCATCGGCCCTCCACGTCCGCCCCTGAATCCCTCTCTAAATCCATGCCGCCCGCCGCCAAACTCTCCGCGGCCGCCGCAATGTCTGTGTTCCCTGTGTCTCTCTCCACCCCGTTCTTCTCGACCGTGGAACCCTCTGAAATGTCCGAATTGTCCGTTTTCATTTCTCATACCACAAACTGTATCAAGATATATCTTGATACGTCAAGACCATTCTCCACCCTAACCGCCATCCCATATATCCTGTCTAAGTCCAATGAAACGAATTCTTACCGCTGCAGTGCTCATCCTCGCCGTCCTTGCCCTCATCTTTTTCGGCAAGCTTTGGATGATCACCTTCTTCTCCGCCATCATCGCCGAGTTCGCAGCCTACGAGTACCTCAAGCTCGCCGCTGTCGGCGCCGAGGCGCACGGAGCAAAGCTCCGCATCCCCATCTGGTGGATGGCGCTCGGCACCATGCTCGCTTTCGTCGTCACCCTGCCTGACTTTCCTGTAGAAGCACAGCTCCCTGTCCTCAGCGCCCTTACCCTTGCGCTCTTTGCCTGGAACGGCTTCCTCTCCCCCCTCGACCAGGTCCTGCCTGACACCGCCCAGGGCATCTTCGGCCTCATCTGGATCGCGTACCCCCTCACCCTTATCCCGCTTCTCTGGAAACAGGAAGACGGTCCCGCCCTGCTTCTCTTCCTCATGGTCTGCGTCTGGTCCGGAGACACCGCCGCCCTCTACGTAGGCCGAGCCTTCGGCAAACACAAGCTCGCTCCCCGCCTCAGCCCGGGCAAAACCTGGGAAGGCTCCATTGCCTCCATCGTCGCCAGTATCCTCATCGCCGGCCTCGTCGTTTACATCTCCGACGCCCTCAGCGCCCGCGGCAACACCGTCCTCCATATCTCCGAACCCCTCTGGCAGTCTCTTGTCCTCGCCGCAATCATCAACATCGCTGCACAGCTCGGCGACCTCCTTGAATCAGCAATCAAACGAGGAGCAGGCGTCAAAGACTCCGGCAACATCCTCCCCGGTCACGGAGGCATCCTCGACCGCATCGACGCCCTCCTCGTCGCGGCCCCCGTCCTCTGGTTCTGTCTCCTCCTGATGGACCACTTCGGCCTCGCCCGCTTCTAATCTCGAGGGTAAAAGCTAGGGTTTTTCCCAGTTACGCAAAAGGCGCTCAAGGACTACTTCTATACGCAACGCAGCCGATCTGCTGTGAACGTTTTTGTCTTTTAGGGCCCCCACTTACCCCGTATAGGATCAGGGCCTTATTGCTCGATCGGGAGGAGCTCTCCAGCATCAGATTGGCCCATTACCGAAAACTGTCAGGCCTATTTCCCTAGATTGGCCATGAACCGACCTAATCAGGGCTATCACCGAAATGATTCGCGAGGTAAGAAATATGAGCATCTTGAAGCGATCCTCATCGGATTCAACCTCTCAAGCTTTACCGATCGGCCAACCCGCTCCGGAATCAACCAAAATCTTCGCCGGCAAGTTGATCTTGCCCGCGACAATCGTCGCAATCGCTGCGGCCGCACTCTACATGCCATTCAAATCGCATGTCCTTGCGAAGACCGGAAAGCAACCGGAAGCAATTTCTCAAGCAACAGACACGTCTGACATCGATCCTGATGCCGTAGATGCGGTCAAAAAAATGAGCGCCTATCTACACACGCTGAAGTCATATCAGGTCATCGACAATGTCACCCAGGATGACGTCCTCGACGACGGACTGATCGTTCAAACCGCCAGCAAGGTCGATTACCTCCTCGCACGGCCCAACCGCATGCGGATCGAAGTCAACTCCGATGAAAGGCAGAGGCTATATCTCTACGACGGCAAAAACTTCACCGTCTTTGCTAGGCTCGTCAACTACTACGCTACCGTTCCCGCCCCGCCAACCATCGGCGAACTCCTCGATAAAGTCACTGATAAGTACGACATCGACCTGCCCCTGTACGACCTATACAACTGGGGCACCAATGACGAGGGTATCAATAAGATCAAAACCGCGATCGACATTGGCCCTAGCTCAGTAGAGGGTGTCACCTGCGAACACTATGCCTTCCATCAGGAAGGTGTCGATTGGCAGATCTGGATTCAGCTTGGAGAGTTTCCTCTGCCGCGCAAGCTCGTCATCACGACCCTGACAGACGACGCCCGGCCGCAACACAGCGACACGCTCACCTGGAACCTCGCGCCGTCCTTCAACGATGGGGCATTCGCCTTCGATCCACCGCCTGACGCTAAACGAGTCGTCCTGCAAGGCGAAAACGCCGACGCCACCGGGAAAGGGAAATAAGGTGACAACTATGAAGCGATCAACTCAAATCTTCGCCCTGCTCGCCATCGCAATCCTCGTATCCGGAATGACACTTTTCGCTCAACGCGGAGGCCGCGGTGGAGGAGGCGGTGGCGCACACGCATCAGGCGGTACCGCTCCCCGCAGCAGTGCTCGTTCCAGCGTCAACTCACCCCCGGCCCGGAGCGCCAACCAGGGCCAGGCGGCCAATCGCAGCGCGAACCAAGGCGCGAATCGCACCGCCAACACCAATCAGGCTGCCAATCGCAACGTCAACAATAATCAGAACGTTAATCGCAACGCCAACGTCAACAACAACGTCAACCGCAACACGAACGTCAACAATAACGTCAATGTCAATCGGGACGTCAACGTGAACGTAAACGGCGGCGGCTACTACGGTGGTGGAGGCTATTACGGCGGAGGCGGCTGCTGCTACCATCCCGTCGCCGCGGCTGCGGCAGTCACAGCCACCGCAATGGTGACCGCTGCGGTTATCGGTTCAGTCGTTAACCAACCGCCCGCTGGCTGCGTAACGCAAATCGTCAATGGATTGGCCTACCAAAACTGCAGCGGCACCTGGTACCAGCCGCAGATATCGGGCAGCTCCACCACTTACGTCGTCGTCAACGCGCCATGATGACCGCGCCGGCTACCGAACACTAACGAAGGCCGGCTGAAGGTCCAAACCCTTCGCAGACTCGAGGAAATGGCGTCCCTCCCCTCGCCTGCATCTTCGAGTCCGCGAAAATAGTTCTGTGAGGAAACTAGCAATCCTCGGCTCCACCCGCTCCATCGGCAATTCCACCCCTTCCATCTGCTGATCCCCCAAACATCTTTGCGCCCTCCAATCGCTCTTTGTGATCCAGAAATTTCTGTACTTACAGAAATTTCAGATATACTGCAAACATGATACTGACCAACGCCACAAAGCAATTCATTCTGCACTGGGGAGAAATGGGTACCCGCTGGGGTGTTAACCGCACCGTCGCTCAGGTTCACGCGCTGCTGTACCTCTCCCCCGAACCTCTCACCGCGGAAGATATTGCCGACGCCCTCTCCGTCGCACGTTCGAACGTCAGCACAAGCCTTAAGGAACTGCAGAACTGGAATCTCGTGCAGGTTGACAGCCGCATCGGCGACCGGCGCGACTTCTTCCATACGTCCTCGGATGTGTGGACGCTCTTCCTTACCGTCGTGGAGCAGCGTGTCGAGCGCGAGATCGTTCCCACGCTCACTATGCTCCGGCGCTGCGCCGTCGAAGCTCAATCCCAACGCCCAGCCCAGCCCGGCATCGCCGCCCGCATCACTGCCATGCAAGCCTTCCTTGAAGAACTTCACGGCTGGTACACCCAGATAAGCAAGCTTCCACCGGCCAGCCTCCGTTCCCTGGTCAACGCCGGCAGCAACATCACCCGCTTCCTGGCGAAGTCCCGAAGAAAGAGGCTCGACTGATGACAACCCTCCAGGCTGAACAAACAATCGCCCAAACCGCCGACTTCCAGCGCTACTACGAAGAAGCCGGCCCCGACTACGCTGCCTGGAGTCCTCACTTCAACATGCACTTCGGCTTCTTCCGCTGGGGCATGAACCCTCTCGACCGCGAAGCCATGCTCGAGCATATGAACCTCGAAGTAAGAAATCGGCTCCATCTGACCTCAGGCTCGCCTTCGCGCATACTCGACATGGGTTGCGGCCTCGGTGCCACCCTTCGCAGCTTCGCAAGCCAACTCCCCCAGGCCGATCTCCACGGCGTCACCCTCGTTCCTTGGCAGTTGGAGCAAGGCCGCCAGTTGAACCAATCCTGCCGGGGAGGATCCCGCGTCACCCTCACACTTGGCAACTACGAGCACACCGCTCAACCATCGCAATCCTTCGACGCCATCTGCGCCATCGAAAGCAGTTGCTATGCCCGTGGAGCGAACAAGGCAGCCTTCCTCAAAGAAGCTCATCGGCTTCTCCGCCCCGGCGGCCGGCTAGTCATCGCCGACGGATTCCTGGGCTCCGGCAAACTGCGCGGCCCACAAAAATCCTTCTTTCGAAGACTCTGCGACTGCTGGGTCATCGACACCCTCGGCGAAATCGCCCAGGTCACTGCCGAACTCGAGCGCGTCGGATTCAAAGAAATCGTCGCCGAGAGAATCCAATCCCGCGTCACTCCCTCGGTCCTCCACGTCCCATTCGTCACCCTCAAATTTCTGCTCACCGAAGTCGTATTCGGGAAACGCAAAATGACCCGCGCCCGCTGGAACAACATCCTGGCCCCACTCCTCTTACCATTCGTCGGCTACCCCATCGGTCCGATGGCCTACTACATCGTCAGCGCCACCCGAGACTGAGTTTCCCGCGCCTTGGCATCCATCTGAGAAAATAGAACTCGTGAAGAAACTAGCAATCCTCGGCAGCACCGGCTCCATCGGCCACAGCACCCTCTCCATCTGCGAATCCTTCCCCGACCGCTACCAGGTCATCTCCCTCGCAGCTGGCACCAACATCGATGCGGCCTTCGCGCAATGCCTCCACTGGCGTCCAAGAGTCATCTCCCTCGCAACTGAGCAACTAGCCGCAACTCTGAAAACCCGCCTGAAAGCCGAAGGCATCACCAACATTGAAGTCCTCCACGGCACCGCCGGCAGCATCCAAGTCGCCACCCTGCCCGAAGTCAACTTCGTAGTCTCAGCCATCGTTGGCGTAGCCGGCCTCGAAGCCACCTACGCCGCCGTCTGCGCCGGAAAGACCATAGGCCTAGCCAACAAAGAATGCCTCGTAGCCGCAGGCGAGCTCATTATGGCCGCAGCAAAGCAACACAACGTAGCCCTCCTACCGATCGACTCCGAACACAACGCCGTTCACCAGTGCATGCGCGGAGGAACCCCAGCCGAAATCAAACAAGTCTGGCTAACCGCCTCCGGTGGTCCCTTTCGCAATACCCCGCTCTCCGACTTCGACCACATCACCCCCACTCAGGCCCTCAAACACCCCACCTGGGTCATGGGCCAGCGCATCACCATCGACTCCGCCACCATGATGAACAAGGGCTTCGAAGTCATCGAAGCCTGCCGCCTCTTCAACCTCCCTCCCGCACAAGTCCGCGTCACCATCCACCCTCAATCCACCGTCCACTCCCTAGTCGAATTCGTCGACGGCAGCATCCTCGCTCAGATCTCCGTCACTGACATGCGCCTCCCGATCCTCTACGCCCTCGCCTACCCCGAACGCGTCGCCGTAACCGAAAGAGAATCCTTAACTTTCGATCTCGCCACGCTGAGCCAGCTCGACTTCTCTATCCCGGATCTCACCCGTTTTCCATGTCTCCGCCTCGCCTACGAAGCCGCAGAAGCCGGTGGCCGGGCACCCATCGCCCTCAACGCCGCCGACGAAATTGCCGTCGCCGCGTTCCTCGCCGGGGATATTCCATTCCTCGGCATTCCACGTACAATAGACACAGTGCTAGAGCTAACATCCGGTCCTTCCCCGGCATCTATCTTCGAGGTGCTTCAAGCAGATCTTGCCGCGCGTCACACTGCGCGCGAAGTGATTGCCAGCCTGCCCACCACCGCGCGACGGTAGCCAGAACTCCAACCCTGAACGAGGTCTTCCCCGCCTTCATGTCCACAGTTATCCAGCTCTTAGTTGTCCTCGGCATCATGGTTCTGGTGCACGAACTCGGCCATTTCGCCGTCGCAAAACTCTGCGGTATCAGGGTCGAAGTCTTCTCCATCGGCTTCGGCAAACGTCTCTTCGGCTTTCGCCGCGGCGACACCGAATACCAGATCTCCGCCATCCCTCTCGGCGGCTACGTCAAGATGGCAGGGGAGATGGGCTTCGGAGGCGAAAACCTCGAGTCAGGCTCAGTCAACCCCACCGATCCTGGCGACTTCAACGCCCATCCCCGCTGGCAGCGCATCCTCGTCGCCCTCGCAGGCCCCATCGCCAATTTCCTCCTCGCCCTCGGCCTCATGACCGGCATCTACATGCTCCACAACGAGGTCCAGGAGTTCGAGGACAATCCTGCCCTCACCGACTACGTCCAGGCCAAAACCCCCGCCGCCGCAACTGGAATCCACTCTGGCGACCTCATCGTCCACTTCGACAATGTAGAAAACCCCACATGGGAAGACGTCGCCCACCGCTCCATCCTCAACCTCAACCAGACCATTCCCTTCTCCTTTGTCCACAATGGTCAGCGCACCGACACCAGGCTCTTCATCGAGGCCAAGGGCGGCCCTGAGGATTTCTCCCTCGACCAGGTCGGCGTCATCCCCAAGATGCAGAACACCCCGGTCCAGGTCAGTTCGCTCGAAGCCTCCATGCCGGCAGCACACGCCGGCCTGCAGGTTGGCGATAAACTCCTGAGCATCGACGGGCTACAGCTTCACTCCGTTCCCGCTATCCTCGCCCACCTGCAGGACCAGGCCGGCAAACCAGCCGACTTGCTCGTCTCTCGCAACGGCGCGACCGTCCCCCTTCAGATCACTCCTCAGTTCACCGACATCGGAGACGGCACCAAAGGCTACCGTCTGGGCTTCGGCTATCTTCGCCCCCCAGTCCGCGTCGAGCGCCTTCCCTTCGACAAGGCTGTAGCCGCATCCTGGAAGTTCAATAAAAAGGGTTCGCTCTTCATCGTCGAAGTCCTCAAGCGCCTCTTCACTCACCAGGTCTCTGTGAAGAGCCTGCAAAGCCCCATCGGCATCGGCCAGCAGATCCACGAGGCAGCCGAGCAGGGTTGGATGCCGCTCATCTCAACCATGAGCCTCATCTCTCTCAACCTCGGCATCTTCAACCTGCTCCCCATCCCCATCCTCGACGGAGGCCTGATCCTCTTCCTCCTCATCGAGACCATCATGCGGCGCGACGTCAATCAGCAGGTCAAGGAACGCATCTACCAGGTTGCCTTCGTCTGCATCCTCGCCTTCTTCGCCTTCGTAATCTTCAACGACCTAACTCGCCTCAACCTCTTCGCCAAACTCAAACCTTAGCGCTTCGTCGTTGTTCTGCCGTTGTTTTTTGCCTTCAGTTTTTGCTTTTTAGGATTAAGCGTGGGGCTCTAGCCCCACGAATTAGATTTGCATTGAATGGGGCTTTAGCCCCGGGCTTTCTTCTTCATGCCACGAGCCCCACAAGAACTCAGAACCTACTTCATAACGAGCGCAACAGCCTCCCGCCGTCGACTCTTTCAAGTCGAACAAAATGCAGACCTCCTCATTGATGTCCTCCAAGAGCAACAGGGGAAGAATCGTCTGCAACTCCACGCCTTCGTGATCATGCCCGACCACATCCACCTGCTCCTCACGCCATCCCCTGAAATCTCCCTTGAAAAAGCAATGCAATTCATTAAGGGAGGCTTTTCATTTAAGCTCAAGAGCAAATTGGACGTCTGGGAACGAAGTACACAAACCACCGCATCACCGATCCGCACGACTACATTACCCACGTCAACTACATCTACCAAAACCCCGTCCGCGCAAAACTGACTACTCGCCCCGAACTTTATCCTTTCTCCTCCGCAAACCGAACCGACCTCATCTCCCCTGCAACTCCGCCACAATCTCCACCACAGCCTTCCTCGCCTCATCCCCACGATCCGGAGGAAAACTAATCGCCCCCACGCGAGCATGACCACCACCACCATACCGCTCACAAATCTCCGCCAAATTTACTAACTCCGATGACGGACGCGAAGTCCACGGATTCGTCCCCACCGATATCTTGGTTCGAAAACTCGACTTGCTCAATCCAACGTTATAAGTCGCCTCCGGAAACAGGTAATACGGAATAAATTTGTTGTACCCCTCCATCGGCGTATCCGAAATATCAAACGTAATCACACCACGATCCACCGTGGCCCGCGACCGGATCAACTCAATCGCCGCTCGATGCCGCTCCATCAGCGGCCCCAGCAGCTCCTGCACAAACCCCTGATCCAGCACCTGCTGCAGACTCATCTCTGTCAGCAAAGGAATCATCCTCTGCACCAGCGAGCTCTCCGCCGCGCTCTCAATCACCATCGTCAACTTCATCGCCGGCTCGGCCATCTCCACCGCAGCAGTCGCGCTCTCATATCGAGCCCCATCCACAATGTCAGCCCACTTGATCAACTCCAGCACGGGAGCAGTATCAAACCCAAAATCCAACTGCGCGATATGCGCAATCCAGCTCGTACATGAGATGTAGTTCGGATTAAAAAACTTCCGCATCCTCTGCGAACCATTCTCCTGCCCCGCCTCAAAATTCTTCTGGTCCTCCGCCGTCAAAAACGCACTCTGATGATGATCGAACCACCAAGTCACCTTAGGCGAAGCGGAGTATTTGAAATCCACAATCGCATTCTCACTCCCGTTTCCGGTATCAAGAAATTCGCTCTCATCAAATAGCGCCCCAGCCCGGTGCACCAACCCATGGAACGAATACTTGTCCGCAGTCTTCACACACTCGCGATGAAACCGCATAAACAGCGAGGCCGAGCAAGCCCCATCAAAGCACTTATCGTGATAAAAAATCCTGCATTCCAAATCCGCAACCCTCTCAATCCTTCATCCATCGCTCAACCGCGAAGTCTTCAGCATAGCGCACCAGTAAAAAAACAACGAACGAACGCCTCACGGAAAAATCACTTCACGACAACGGAATCCCTTGGTACTGCGCCTCCGCCAGATCAAGCTCTCTCTGCATCGTCCGCAGCACATCATCGCCGATCCGCCCGCGGTCCCGCAGCCCGATCAACGTCCTCCGTTCCGCCTGCAACGCGCCCTCCGCAATCGTCCTCAGGCGCGAGTATGCCTCTTCCCCAAGACCATCCACACTCTCTTGTCCGCCCGCGCCGACAAGCGCCAGCTTATGTCGGTAGCGGTGCAGCATATCGTCATAAAGATGTTCCACCGGCCCCGTGCTGGTCTTCCGTCCATCCTCCAGGTACTTGATCGCCGACTTCAACACTATCTTCCTCGCTTCCTTCTCCTCCGGATCCATACCCGTCATGCCCGCAAGCCCCAATGCGCGAATCAGCGCCGGCAAAGTCAACCCCTGCAACACCAGCGTCACAAAAATCACGCAGAACGCCAAAAACACAATCAGGTTTCTCTCAGCAAACGGCTGTCCGCTCGACAGCACCTCCGGCACCGAGATCGCGGCCGCCAGCGCCAGCACCCCGCGCATCCCCGTCCATCCAACCACGAAGACCTCCCGTGGCTTCACCTCTATCTCATCCTTATGCCCCAGCCACCGTCGCTCCGCATACGACGCAATCTTCATCGCCGGAAACACCCAAATCATGCGCAGTCCAATCAGAACCGCGCTGAACACCGCTCCATAAAAAATCAGCGTCCCCGTCCCATATCTCCCATGGATCCCCGCCAACACATAAGGCAGCTGCAGCCCGATCAGCACAAACACCAGCCCGTTCAGCATGAACACCAGCGCCTCCCACGCCCCATCCACTTGCAGCCGCGCCGCCGGCGAGAAAAACCGCGTGCTCTTACGACTCATGTAAATCCCGCAAGCCACCACCGCCAGCACGCCCGAAGCCTTCGCCCGCTCTGCCGCCAGATACGCAGCATACGGAACGACCAGGGTCACCACCAGCTCCACCGGCCCATCGTCAATGTACCGCTCCATCCAGCTCACCACAACGCCGATCAACAAACCAATCCCAAGTCCACCCACAATCAGGTAAACCAGCCGCGCCAAACCCTCCCCCGCCGTCGGCATCGTTCCTCGCACCAGAAATGACAGCCCTATCTCCAGTGCCAGCAAGCCCGTCGCATCGTTCAACAGGCTCTCACCCTCCAAAATGTCGACGATCCTGCGTGGCAAGCCGACGGCCTTTGCAATCGAGGTGGCCGCAATCGCGTCCGTCGTCGAAACCACGGCTCCCAGCAAAAATCCAGCCTTCCAATACAGCGCCGTAATAAACCGGTCGGAAAACTCAGCAACACCCCAGACTGTAAATCCCACCAGTCCGACCGCCAGCAGTCCAATCACCACAATATTTCGTCGAAACTCTCTCCACGACATCGTCCACGCAGACGCATACAGCAACGGCGGCAGAAAAACCACAAACACAATATTCGGATTCAACGGTACTCGTGGCACATGCGGCACAAAGCTGATCACAAGCCCCGCCAATACCAGCACAATCGGGTACGGAACTTGCAGCCGCCGCGCCATCACAGCAAACCCGGCAACCATCACCAGCAGCAGCAAAATCACGATCTCAACTGCATGTAAGCTCTCACCCGAATCCATCGAGACCTCCCAACACCCTCAACCTACCATTTACACTTGCGATAAATCCATGAGTCTCCCCCACCTCACCAACGCCGACGTCATCCCCGACGAACCCCTCAGCCCGAAAGAAGCCCGCCGTCGCCTTCTGCTCCGCCGTGTCCTCCTCACCCTCGCCACCTCCATCCTTCTCATCGTCGTCATCGGCTTCGTCACCGCCCGCCACTGGCTCCGCCAGTCCATGTACGACTCCCTTCCCCAGCTGGACGGCTCAGTCTCCATCCCCGGACTCTCCGCTCCCGTCACCATCCAGCGCGACGCCCACGGCGTTCCCCACATCCGCGCCACCTCACTCGACGACCTCCTCATCGCCCAGGGCTTCGTCACCTCGCAGGACCGCCTCTGGCAGATGGACGCCCTCCGCCGTCACGCCTCCGGCTCCCTCGCCGAGATCCTCGGCCCATCCCTCCTCGCCCACGACCGCCTCCAGAGAACCCTCCAACTCCGCGCCGCCGCTGACCGCGCCGCCGCCGCCCTCCCACCAGACCAACTCCACGCCCTCGAGCGCTACGCCGCCGGAGTCAACGCCTCCATCAACCTCCAGCAATCCCATCTTCCCCTCGAATTTCGCATCCTCCGCTACCACCCCGCCCCCTGGACCCCACGCGACTCCCTCCTCATCGCTCTCGTCATGTTCCAGGACCTCACCAACACCTTTCCCACCCAGCTCAACCGCGAAGCCCTCACCGCCCGCATTCCTCAGCACTTAGTCGGCGATCTCTACCCGACGGTCACCTGGCGCGACCACCCTCCCGCCGAACCCGCGGTCGATCTCACCGCCCCACAGCAAAACATCCCCAACGTCCCCCTCGACGAATCCCAAACCAAACTCGAGGTCCCCGACAACCCTGCTGGACCATCCGACACACTGGGTGGCCCATCCTTTTCGGCTTCATCGAAAAGGGTGGGTTATTCGCGCCGCGCGCGAACCGCTCCCGCCCGTGCTCCCGTCACCGCAGCCCTTCAAGATCTCCTCACCCTCCAACAAACCCTGCGCAACCCCATCTGCGATAACTGCTTCGCCGGCTCCGGCAACTGGGTGGTCTCGGGTGCCCACGCCGCCGACCACCAGCCACTCGTCTCCAACGACATGCACCTCACCCACAACGTCCCCGGCATCTGGTACGAAGCCGACCTCGAAACCACCGGCCTCCACGCCACCGGAGTCTCCCTCCCGGGCGTTCCCTTCATCATCGTCGGCCACAACGAGCACGTAGCCTGGGGCTTCACCAACCTAGGCGCCGAAGTCCAGGACATCTACATCGAACACATACGCGGCAACGTTTACCAATCCTCTGACGGCCTCTGGCGTCCCATCCTCCACCAGAAAGAAATCATCCACATTAAAGGCGGCAAAGACGACATCCTCGACGTAGCAGCCACCCAGCACGGCACCGCCATCACGCCTGTCATCTCCGCCATTCTCCCCACGGAAAAACGCATCCTCTCTCTCCGCTGGACCATCTACGATCCCGCCAACGTCACCTCGCCCTTCTTCGCCATCAACACCGCTCCCGATGCCGCCTCCCTCGTGCAGGCCTTCTCCACCTTCGGGGGCCCCGCCCAAAACCTCATCTACGCCGACGACCACGGTCACATCGGCTACCACGCCATCGGAGCAATCCCCATCCGCGGCAGCCTCACCAACCCCAGCCCCATAAGCCCAG
>Ga0206890_1170_pt1 | contig 19809 bp, 17 predicted proteins | sample Alteio_BWOrgHeat_58_FD_152960 | JGI IMG/M metagenome (GOLD analysis project Ga0206890, IMG submission 152960) | Enriched cells from forest soil in Barre Woods Harvard Forest LTER site, Petersham, Massachusetts, United States - Alteio_BWOrgHeat_Nextera6 ... | reverse complement strand
CTTCAATGATGTCAATGATTTTCTTTACGGAAGTCATCTCTTTTATTTCATCCATGGTAAAGCTGACATGATAAAAGTCCTCCAGTTCCACAATCAGGTTTAGTTGATTTATGGAATCCCATATAGCAAAGTCATCCCGCACAGAATCGGGCGTTATAGTTGTTGGCGCATCAAAAGCTTTAGTAAAAATGTCGTTAAGTTCATTCAGCTTTACTTCCATATTGAATTGATTTAAAAAATGTTTGAGCAGGTATATTTTTTTCGTTCGTCTTAAAGCGTATCTCTTTTACTTCAATCCCTTCCAGTGAAAGTTGTGAAATGACGTGGTCATAAAAGGTGTTTTCTATTTTCTTACCGAGGGCGCGGCAGCTCATCAAATAATTTTCGAGGAAGGCGGCGTGCCCTCCAATTTCTACCATTATCAATCCCTCGGTTCCGTAATCACCATATTTGTCTGCCGCTGTCAGGGAATAAATTCTGCCATTCTCAATAAATGACGCTAATTCATTTTCGTTATAGGGCCTTTTATTAAAGTTAAATTGGTTGGTCTTGCCGGTCATTTGCGAAAGCCGGGGAAAATCAGCTTGGTCATTTAGGCGAATGTCTAAATTTATATCCAGGCTTTTAATAAAATCATCAATAGACGTGAACGCAGACTCCTCTTCCTTTCTCAGTTGCTCAAGCTCATACTGGCTCGTTTTCTCAAGATCTTCTTTTAATATCCGCTTTTTACGAAAATCAAACCTATTGGTAATGGCCACAAGTTCAGCATAACTATTTGAAAGATGGATACACGAAACCCCTTTTAAAAGCTCACTTATCGAGTTAAGCTCAAATAAGTTGTCATCAATAAAAATAAACGAATCAACGCCCACATTTAGCGCTTTGCCTATAGCCATCAAATTGGTTACCTTATCTTCCCAATTTATTTTCCTTACTATAAAATCTTTCCACTGCAGCGGAAAGTTCTTCTTATCAAAAGCTTCTTTTACATCTGCCTCATTATTTTTTGAGCACAGGCACAGCAGGAAGCCCTCTTCTTTTTTGGCTTTAAGAAACAACTGCAAATTATAATGCAAAATGCCTTCCGCATTCTTATCGCAGGCAATACCATCTATACCATCCTCCCCCACTACACCCTTCCACAAAGTATTGTCACAATCTAAAACAATAACTTTTTTTTCTTCTCCGGCCAGGAATTTAACCTCGTCCGTAAACTCCCGGGCCAATAATTTTATTCCTTGTTTGTTATAGGGCATTTGATACAAATGCCCCAGGTTGTAGTTGTATAAATTACTTAAACCAACGTTCATAGCTATTCCTATGAAATCAAAAATATAAACATTAGCATTGGCTATCAGCGCTTTAATTTGTTCATCGTAAAGAGCCATTGTATCAAAAGCATTACCAGCCGATAGTTTTAAAGGAGTAGCGTTATACGACTGCGAAAAAGCATTTGAAAGGATAATATTTTTACTAAATTTTCTAACTAATCCTAAAATGGATTGAGCATACATCCTTTGCCAGGATTGCTCTTTCTGATGATACAGTTGGTCTGAATGAAGAAAAATAAGATCATAGGCGCTTAGTTCTGTATCTTCAATAGCCAGCAACCTGGCGATGAGGTCTTCTTCATAATAGTTATCAATATGATACTGACCTCCCGATAATACCTTTATTTCTTTTATTACGGGATCTAAAACCACGTCCGATAAAAATAATATTGAAGTCATTAATTTTGTATTAAAAATTCTATTACCTGGCGGTTCCTGCCATAATAAAATGCTACCTTTTTGTTATCAAAAAGTATAGCAGGTACTGGCCCTAATATTTCAATCAGCTTAGCCTTGGCAGCCAGTTCTTTTAATTCCTCACGGGTGTCAACACTGTAACAAAAATGATTAAAATGATTGCCTTGCTTTTTTAGCGCGTTCATGGTAAACGCCTCGTCACTTAAAGGCTGGATCAGTTCTATATACACATCCGAATTACAGTAGTTTTTGTAAAGAGACAACCGTGCATTCTGAAGCTTATCAATGACATCATTTACTTTACTTTCATAGAACATCTTTTTTTCATACTCGTCAATATTTTCAACAATAAAACCAGTATGGTGCAAAGTGATCATTACTGAAATCTGTTAGTTAACTTATCCACAAAAGAATAATCATAATTGTGAAACTCTTCTCTTGTTATTTCCTGGATTTTATGCAGCATCTGCCGCGGCCCTAACACCTCTTCACGAATATCTTTGTATCCATATTTATAATGCTGGTTCCAGACAAATTTGTTATCCTTTACCGTTCTGCAATACATTTTATCAAGGTACATAATATCAAAGCCAAATTTGAGAATAAGATATTCTGATTCCATGGCCTGGAGTGACCTCGTGCAAATATATCTGCCAAATTCGGCAATATGATGTTCCACGTCGTATATAGCCACTACGCCTACTACATCTCCTGCTTTCTTATCTATTATCTTGAAATCAATGTTATCCCGTTTTTTGGCTTTTGCTGTCATCCATGCCTGCTGTTCTTCTACCGAGATGGGTTTGGTTGAGGACAGGAATTTATTCCTTTGTGGGTCATTTCTAAGGTCGCACATTATTTGGGCATCGTCCAAAGATACTTCCTGGAGTATTGTAGCGTTTCCCGTTATCGTTATGAGCATATACTTTTTTATAAAAAGAATGGGTGCAAAGTTAGTTAATTCCCCATACCAAAAAAACAAACAAAAGGAGTACATAGTCCATTTTATGTGCATTGATTCTTTGTTTCTTTGTCTTTTATTACAATATTTGCGGTAGTATATCCTAACAACCAGGAGTGAAAAAAAATCTTATACTTCTTTTTCTATGTTTTTTAACTGTACGCAGCTTTAGCCAAATTGTTGCGCCCGATACCGTATGCGCAGGCGTTCCGGTTAGTTTTTCCACGCCTCAGTTTGCGACAACTTATAGCTGGGATTTCAACACTATGAGCGTCATCCAGCCTTTTTCTCCAATGACAACGATGTACTCGGGCGCTCCACTCAATACTACGTCTTATGGCACTCTAAATTACGACAGTGGCAACTATTACTTTTTCTCCATCAATTATGGCCCCCCGGAACAAGTAATAAGATTTGATTTCGGCAGTGATATTCATAATGTTCCGGTGGTTACCGTTCTGGGGAGCCTAGGCATGACCGGAACGGACCTTGATGGTATATACATTGTAAAAGACAGCACCACAAACCAATGGTATGGTTTACTTGCAGACTATAGCCAGTTGGGAGTACTTAGTTTTGGCACATCGTTATCAAATATACCTACCAACACCATTACCACTTTCCCAAGCCCGCAAATGGACTGGGCACACGAAATCATGCTTAAGAGATATAATGGCAATTGGATCGCATTCCTTGCCAACCGCCATACGAACATGACTCGTTTTGATTTCGGGCCCACCCTTCCCGGAACGCCGGTAGCCACATCCATACCCAATGTTGGTGGTTTGGGCACACCAGTGGGATTCAGCTTATATGAACAGGCGGGAAACTGGTATATGCTGATCAATGATTTACTGGACAATACTTTGGTACGCTATAATTTTGGCACTAACTTGCGAAATAACTCGCCTACAGGAACCAACCTGGGCAATCCGGGCGGCCTGTATGACCTGCCAAGGGCACTGAATATATTGAATGACTGCCAGGGCCACCTTATTGCATATACCGGTAATGAAGCTGGCGAGATCATAAAACTTGACTTCGGTGGCGATATTACCAGCGCTCCGGTGGCCACTGCTGTGGTATCAACCGGTATCGTCCATTTTTCAGCCGAGATCCCGTGCAGTTATGCTGATTCATTTGGCTTTATCTGCATCGATGCAATTTTAAACAAGCTAACATTTTATAATCCATTAAATTTTTCTTCGCCGGCATTTGTCAATTACTACAATCCCGATGAAACTTATACTTTCCCCTCAACTGGCACTTATCACGTAAGCCTGTTTTGCGATATGGCCTATTGCACAGGGCCATCTGTTTATTGCAAGGACATAGTTGTTGTTTCCGGTATCGGCACATCATCGAGCCGCGATACAAGCGTATGCCTCGGCACATCCCTTACGCTGCATGCCGACACCACCGGTACTTATCTCTGGAGCACTGGTGATACTACTTCATCTATTACCGTAACTACGAGCGGCACTTACTGGGTGACCACCGCAACAGGGCCTTGCTTGTACAGAAGGGATACGATACATGTTACTTATTCGGCAGGAATACCAGTACACCTCGGACCCGATACGTCAATCTGCACCGGGCATAGCTTGGTATTAAGCCCTGCCGTACCCGCAGGATCATCATTCACCTGGAGCACCGGGGCAACCGGATCATCTATTAGTGTAAGCTCCGGCGGCACTTATTGGCTTACTGTCCACAGTGGCAGTTGCGCGGGCAGTGATACCATACATATTACAGTCAGCCCGGTACCGCTGGTAAATCTTGGCCCTGATACCACCGTGTGTTCAGGGGCTCCAATTATATTGCGATCCTCCGATACTTATACATCCCCTGGTTATCTGTGGAACACGGGAGGCACCGGAGCAACCATAGCCCCAACAACCACAGGCACATACTGGCTTGATGTAACAGTAGCGGGCTGTACAGGGTCAGATACCGTTCGTGTGGCTTTTAACCCTACCCCTGCCGTTGACCTCGGAAATGATACGGCGTTCTGCGCAGGAGACAGCCTGACGCTGACCAATTTATTGGCAGACGGCGCAACACAACTCTGGAGTTCTGGTTCTACCGGCTCATCAATTACCATACACACATCAGGCACCTATTGGTTAGATGTGAGTAATGATGGCTGTACTGGAAGTGACACTATTCATGTATCGGTAAACCCAGCCCCCCCCCGTAAACCTCGGACCCGATACTGCTATCTGCGAGGGAACAACCCTGACACTGAAATCTTCAGACTCATACACCTCACCCACTTATCTATGGAGCACAGGCTACACAAGCCCTGAATTCACTGCGGCAGTCGCCAACGCTTATTGGCTTGATGTGACCGTTGCTGGCTGCACAGGCTCAGACACTATGAACCTTACTGTCAATCCTTTACCCGTTCTCAACTTAGGAAATGATACAGCTATTTGCCCGACGGATTCAATAACACTCAGCCCAGGAGAACCCACAGGTACACAATATTTATGGAGTACTGGCAGTAATAACAGCACTATAGAGGCATCCATTCCGGGCACTTATAAATTAACAGTAACGCTAAATGGTTGCAGTACAGCTGATTCGATCAGCGTTTCAGATATCATTGTTCCGAAAATTAATCTTGGGCCGGACACAACTTTATGCGCCGGTGATATGCTTTACCTAAATGCCGGCAATGCAGCATCTTATACCTGGAGCACCGGAGAAACGGGGCAATCTATTAGTATAACCCAATCAGGAACCTACTGGGCTAGTTACAAAGGCGTCTGCGGCATTGTAAGCGATACGGTCAACGCAGACTTCGACTTTTGTAATTTATGGCTGCCATCTGCGTTTACACCAAATGGCGATGGACTAAACGATGTTATCAGGGTACTGGGAAGTTTTCAACTTATCAAAGACTTTTCACTTAGCATTTACAACCGTTGGGGGCAACGGGTATTTTACACTGACGATATTAATGAAGGCTGGGACGGTAAATTTAATGGAGTTAAACAGGACCTGGGAACTTTTTACTATATGCTATTTTACACCCTGGAAAATAAAAGCCACATGATGAAAGGGGACATCGAGTTAATCAGGTAAGAGTATATTATCATGCTCCCATTTTACCAAGATAAACCCAGTCACCTTGCATATTCACACATTCGTAATCAGTAATTCCAATCTCCCTGTTCAGCATTTCCTTGATAGGAAAAAAATTGACATGGAGATCCAGAGTATAGAAATTATACCGCTGGCAGGGTGTTACAATAATCAACTGCTTCCGTGCAACACGTTTTAGTTCATCTATTGCTTGTTTTAAATTAATGATATGCTCAACGGTGTGTGTGCAGGTAACAATATCAAATGATTTATCAGGGAACGGAAGTTTTTCGATAACCCCTCTTACATAATTCGCTTTCAGGCCGGGTATTGAGTCAGCCATATCCACACCGGTAAGTTTGTAGGGCGTACGGTCTGCCAATACGTTCAAAAAATAACCACGCCCACTACCCACATCAAGTAAAGTATCGGAGCTTTTATCTGCATGGCTGATAATATATTCAATAGACGCATCATTCATATCCGTAGGCCTGTCCTTTGCTCTATTCTCTATGGTTTCATAGAGGTGGCCATATTCCTGTTCAGTCATATAGAAGACGTCTTTTTTGAAATTCATAATCTTCTCAATATTGCTCCCCTTGAACCAATAATAAAAAACAGGGTACATAAAGTATTTATTATCTCTTATTACCGGTGGTAACCAGTTGTCCAAAAAATATCTTACAGCGTTAGTTAATTCTCTCTTCATCCTGTCGGTTTATAATTTAACAGGTAAAAATAATATTTTTAAGGAAGGTAAGGAGCGTTAACAAAATAAAATTCCCATATGGCAACGTTGTTTTTTTTTTCAAGGCATAAAATCTGCGAATATGAAATATTCAAAGACTTTTACAACTTAGAAAAAATGGGAAGGAACAAGTCAGATGGCCGACTTTATTTTGTTATCGTTCCGAACTATATTCGCGTAAATATTTCCTGCAATGAGTTGGCAATTCTCTGATGATACGCTAAAAAAAATATTTTGGTCACTCTTAGTATTCATATTTATCGTGATGCTTTTTTATACGCCCCAATACGGTATAACCGGGGATGATGTAACACAGTATAATTATGGAAAAAGTGTCTGGGCCTATGTGAGCACCTTTGGAAATGACAAAACTGCTGTTACCGGCAGATACCTGGAAAATACCCAAACGCTCTATGGCGGTTTTTTCGACGGAGTTTCCGCTATGCTGATTAGTATCTTTCACCCCAAAGACGAATTTTTATTCCGCCACTATTGGGTGATGTTATTTGGTTTTTTAGGGTTCCTGGCTACTGGCCTGCTGGCAAAAGAACTGGGCGGATGGAGAGCAGGGATACTCGCGTTAATATTACTCCTGTTTGTTGCAAGATATTTCGGGGAAGCATTTAATAATCCAAAAGACACACCATTCGCCGCATCATACACCTTGGGACTGTATGCAATCATCGTATGGATAAAGAATATTGACAAACCGACATGGAAGCATACCATCCTCATGGGCCTCGCAATAGCTTTATGCCTGAGCATACGCATCGGGGGCCTGCTGCTGGTAGCCTACCTGGGCCTGTTTTATCTTGTGTTCATCTGGAAGAAAAAATTGTACAAGGACAAAAGACTGTCTGCAAGTATTAAACATATAGTTGTTGCAGGGCTTATCGGGTATTTCGTAGCCGAGCTTTGGTGGCCTTATGCTTTGGAATCCCCGCTGTCCAATCCATTGGAGGCGCTGAAAGTGATGTCGAGCTACCCTATACAAATCAGGTTGATCTTCGAGGGACATAGAATTGATACGGCTGAACTGCCCTGGTATTATTTACTTAAATGGCTTTCCATAGGGTTGCCGCTTTATTTGCTGATCGGCTTTATTTGCGGCGCTGTTTTTATAGTACAATTAAGCAGAAAGTTTCAATCTGCTTATTTATGGATGGTGCTTTTTGCAGCTATATTTCCTATATTTTATATAGTGTATAACCACTCTACGCTCTATGATGGCCTCAGACATGCCTTATTTATTGTACCCTCTATGGCGATCATTGCCTCCCTGTTTTACATTTATGTATTCGATACCCTTAAGAATAACGTGCTGCGTTACGCATTCGCGGCATTAGTTTTAATACTTGTAGCATTGCCCGCTAGGTTTATGCTGGCTAACCATCCAAATGAATATGTTTACTTTAATGAGTTGGCAGGTGGCATTAAAGGAGCCAATGGTATTTACGAAACTGATTACTACATGAACTCCATAAAACAAGGCTATAAATGGTTATTGGAAAACGAACTGGAAAAGCTGCCTGCTAAGGATACTATGCTTATAGCAACTAACTGCATGGAGCCAATGCAACAGTATGAAAAAATTTCACCTGTGCCATTTAAACTTGTGTACAGCCGGTTTTACCAGAAGAACCAGAACGACTGGGATTTTGCCATTTATTATGGTCGATTCTTAGATAAAGGGGAACTGCAACATGGATATTTCCCATCCAGCATGGCTATTCACCTGATAACTGCAGATGGAGTGCCTTTATGCACCATACTAAAAAATGACCCAGAAAGAAACGGCTTCAAAGGTTTTACCGCAATGAAAGAAAACGACATTCCGCAGGCAATTAACTATTTCACAAAGGCCGTGGCCAAGTATCCGGATGATATGGAGGTTTGGGACTACCTGGCTACATTATACCGAAGCAATAATGATCTTCCTGCCGCCGCAAATGCAGCAGACAAGGCAATAGCTATCTCCTCACTTGACCTGCAGTCAGCAAATATTGCGGGCGAAATAGCGTTGCAGCAGGGCAATTTCAACAAGGCATTGCAGATATTCGGAGATCTGTCGGATGAGTATCCGAATATGGGAGAACCATATTTAGGCATGGGGCAGGCGCAAGCCGGCCAGGGGCACTTTGATGTCGCAATCGATAACATAAAAAAGGCCACATCCATGGATGAGTCTCTTACACGGCAAGGCTATATGGCGCTTGCCTATATCTACGATCGTAAAGGAGACAAAGCCTCGGCCCAGCATTACTACAATGCCGCAAAAGGCGGCAGATAAACAATCGTCAAATCGGGGACATAGAAATCCGCCTGAAATACTATCCTTTCAGGCGGATTTGTCATATTGTATTTTACTATCCTAGCTTAGCAGAAACCAACAATTTCTCACAATTTAATGCCTTTCCTACCAAGCAACCTTCATGAGCGTCCTGGGCGAGTTTCAGAAATTGTTCTTCGGTAATTCCGGGCACAGTTCCTGTTACATTAAGTTCGCTTTTAGTAATAACGCCATTATCCAGTGTTATGTCACACCGTGTTTCGAGGTGCCCTGGTGTAAAGTTGGCACCCCCAAGCACAAAGGCGAGCTTCATGGTAAAGCATCCCGCGTGAGCTGCTGCGATCAGCTCTTCCGGATTGGTGCCTATGCCGTCTTCAAAGCGGCTTTTCCACGAATATTGTGTTTTGTTGAGCACAGTACTCTGAGTAGTCAGGTTGCCGCTTCCTTCTTTACCTGAGTTATTCCATACGGCTATTGCATTACGTTTCATGATCGTTTTTTTTATGAACCGCAAAGATAATGGGAAGCAGGTGTAAACAAACGTATTTACATTATGTCATTATTAGCAGTATATATGATCGTCTTCCTTAGGTATAAATTACCAGGGCTTTATATTACGGTTATCCTTTTAACTCTTTTATCATTAATTTTAGCCTCATGCAAAAAATACTTGTCGCCAATCGTGGCGAAATCGCTATGCGCATTATGCGCACGGCAAAGGAAATGGGTATTAAAACAGTAGCAGTATTTTCGGAAGCAGACAGGAATATGCCCTTTGTACGTTATGCCGGTGAAGCGGTTTGCATAGGGCCAGCCTTATCTTCCCAATCATACCTGCGCGGCGATAAAATAATAGAAGCAGCGATAAAAACAGGCGCTGAGGGCATACATCCGGGCTATGGGTTCCTGAGCGAGAATGCGTCCTTTTCAAAAATGGTCTCCGACGCCGGTTTGATATTCATAGGGCCGTCTGCCCATTCCATTGAAATCATGGGCAGCAAGATAAGTGCGAAACAGGCCGCGAAAAAGTTTAACGTGCCCATGGTGCCGGGCACGGAAGAACCAATAAGCAATATAGATGAAGCCCGAAAAATTGCCCGAAAAATCGGCTACCCGATTCTTGTAAAAGCATCTGCCGGCGGTGGTGGTAAAGGTATGCGAGTAGTGAATAATGAGGCGGAATTTGAGGAGCAGATACATACGGCTAAAAGTGAAGCGCTCAGCGCCTTCGGCAACGATGATGTGTTTATTGAAAAATACGTTGCCTCACCGAAGCATATTGAGATTCAGCTTATGGGCGACCAGCATGGCAACTATGCTTATTTGTTTGAGCGGGAATGTAGCATACAGCGGCGCCACCAGAAGCTTGTAGAGGAAGCCCCATCGAGTTGTCTGACGCCCGACATCAGGAAGCAAATGGGTGAGTGCGCTGTCGCCGTGGCCCGCTCCTGTAACTATTATGGCGCTGGTACGGTGGAATTCCTGGTGGATGAAAACCTTGATTTTTACTTCCTTGAAATGAACACCCGGCTGCAGGTAGAGCATTGTGTAACAGAGATGATAACGGGTATAGACCTGGTAAAGGAACAGATAAATGTGGCCCGCGGCAACAGGCTTTCATTTACCCAGGACGACTTAAAAATTTCAGGCCACGCTATAGAACTGCGTGTGTGCGCAGAAGACCCATACAATAACTTCCTGCCCGACACCGGTAAACTGGAAATGTACCTGCCGCCTAAGGGCCCAGGTGTGCGTGTGGATGATGGATATGAACAAGGAATGGATATACCCATATTCTACGACCCGATGATAGCCAAGCTTGTTGCCTGGGCGCCTACCAGGGATGAGGCTATAGAGCGCCTGTGCCGCGCGATTGATGAGTATTACATTAAAGGGATACAAACAACGCTCGTATTCGGCAAATGGGCTGTGCGCACGGAGCCCTTCCGCTCCGGAAACTTTGATACAGGGTTTGTTGCAAAATATTTCAAACCTGAATACCTACTTAAAGATGATGCGGAGGCGGAAGAGGTTGCAGCATTGCTTTCGGCATTCACCTGGGAGAAAAATAAAAAACAGGAAAATGGTAAGATGACAAGTACAGGCGCAGCAAATAAATGGAAGATAAACAGGCGTTAAAAAATCAACTAACCCACCCGAATTTCCTAAAAGATATTTTTATTCCTATAAAATAATTGCGAAATTTGTCTATCACAAAAATCCAAAGCTATGGCAACCGAAAATGAGGACATAAAAAAAGAAGGCGCTGACAACCGTGAAGCGCCAAAACATCATTCCTGGTTGGATAATATTATTGACAGGGTTCAGGATCTCGATACGGATTTCCCTTTATCTGGCGGGGAGGAAGACCCGCGGCCTGCCCGCCATCATACTGAAAAGAAACCTGAGCCTACTCCGGCTGAGCCTGAAAATAAAGAAGAGGAGAAGCCGCATCACCAATCCTTTATCAGGCATATAATAGAGGAAATAGAGCACAAAATCGGCCACATTGACACTGACTTTCCGTTGTCTGGAGGGGAAGAGTGAGGGTGAATCTTATTTTGACCAACCTTGAAGGTAAAAATTGTCAAGTTTAGGCAGCCCCAACAGCTTTTCAATACTTTCAGCGTTCCGGGTTTTAGTATGCTGTGTTGTAACGTCTGTATTCTGTTAGTTCATTGTCCAATATTGCACTGGCAAGATATATAGTTTGTAAGGAAAGCCATTTGGCATTTGTAAGCGTCTGTGTTATCCTATCATCGCCATAATATCTTCTTCATGCACGTATATCAGGAACATCGCGGCGCTCAAAAACGTGGTCTATGATAAATGCAGCGGGATATACTCTATGGCAAAATCAAGGTGTTGCAGAAAGAAATCCTCGTAAGTAAGTTCTTGCATAGATGCATAGTTAAGTAGGTCAGTTCTTTATAAATCCTCTCCCAATATACCCTTTGGTGTTCCCGTATTGAACAAGATACGAGCGATTTACCATTATGCTAAGGCTCATTCTTGCGCCTCTTCATGAGTTCGTGTATGTCGGTGATGTCCTTTTCTCTTGCTACCTCTTGTTTGTTTGTGATCACATCGTCAAAATTAATGAACATGATATCAACGCCCTCAACTTGAACGACTTCTTTATTTTCATATGAATTCCTGAATTTTGAAAGGCCAGGTAGTTCTGGCAAAAAGTCAATCGTGAAAGTGTCAAAATTCAACTTAAAGAAAGATTTTTTTGGATTAGGCGTCGTTTCATTTTTAAACGCTGATACGTCTTCTCCTAACGCTTCTATAGCATCAAGAAGTTTGAAGTAGTTTTTATAGGACGGATTGTACCAAAAATCAAGATCAGGCTTATCTGTCGGAATCCCGGCAAGAGAGACCGACATTCGAAAATACCCGTGAAGAGCTACAGCAGTTCCGCCAACTACGAGGTATTCCACCTTGTGTTTGCTAAGAAGGCTACAAACTGTAAGTAAACTGTTGCGTAAGCCCTTATCCATTTTCCTTCTTATTTTTCCGGGGCTTTGTGCTTGTGGCTTTTTGTACGGCGGCTGAGGATAGTAAAAGGTCAATAAACATCTTATACTCCCGCAATAGCTCCATATCGGGATTCTTCGTCAAATTGTTGGCGGACTTTAATTCGATGAAACTATTATACCGGCTAAGTTTTATCACGGATTGGTTTGTTAGAAGCAGGAACAAATATAGCTAAAATATCTGGATATTTGAAAGGGCAAAGCAAAAAGCGGAGAAACCGATCTTCATCCGTCATAAACAATTCCGAGTTGTGGCAAAAGGTATAGAGCGAAGAAACAGAGCGGGAGCGGAGGGAAATGAAAAGAGCAAAGTCTGTCAGGCGCTCTACGCTCTTCAGACTTCGCTCTTTTTCATTTTAAGTCGGGGAGACAGGATTCGAACCTGCGACCCCCTGGTCCCAAACCAGGTGCGCTACCGGCCTGCGCTACTCCCCGATCATTGTAATCTTTATTCCGGTAACCTGTTTAATCTCTTCAGCGGTGAGGGCGAGATTCGAACTCGCGGTACACTTTAAGGCGTACGACAGTTTAGCAAACTATTGGATTCGGCCACTCTCCCACCTCACCTTTGTCATGTGAGCGAGGCCCACATCGTGTGTCTTTTTTTAAGGGACTGCAAAGATAATGGAATTGGGCAAACAAGCAAATTTAATAATGGCAAATAAACAATGGTCAGTTGTCAACGGTTAATTGTCAATGTCCTTAGAAAAAAATCGAAAATACTAATGCAAATGATTTACTTGTGTCCCCAAAATACCATTGACCATTGACCATTGACCATTGACCATTGACCATTGACCATTGACCATTGACCATTGACCATTGACCATTGACCATTGACCATTGACAATTGACCATTGACCATTGACCATTGACCATTGACCATTATTTAAATACTTGCCATTTGTACCTTTTGCTGTATCTCCAGCAGGTTGTCTTTGTATTCCGGATCTGTTTCCATCAGGTTTTCCACTGTCTGGCAGGAATGAATGACCGTAGTATGGTCAAAACCACCGAAATGATCGCCTATTGTCTTTAATGACTGCTTGGTAAACTTTTTGGCAAAGTACATGGTTATCTGCCGAGCAAGGACTACTTCCCGCTTACGCGTTTTGGTCAGCAGCCTGTCGTATGCCACATGGTAGTAATCACACACCAGTTTCTGAATATTATCAATAGTCATTTCGCGCGCCGCGGTCTTCACAAAATTCTTCATCACGCGCTTGGCGAGGTCTATGTCTATTTCTTTTTTATTGAGTGTTGCCTGTGCGTACAATGCTATGAGAGCGCCTTCAAGCTCACGAACATTGCTTTGTATATTATAAGCCACATACTTCACCACGTCTTCAGGTATCTCAAGGCCTTCCTGCCTCATTTTCACCTGTAGTATAGCCTGGCGGGTCTCAAAGTCGGGCGCTTGTATATCCGCGTTGAGCCCCCAGCGAAACCGGCTGAGCAAGCGCTCCTGTAGTCCCTCAAGGTCACGGGGAGCGGTATCGCTCGTGAGCACAATTTGTTTGCCGCTCTGGTGCAGGTGATTAAAAATAGCGAAGAAAACATCTTGCGACTTGGGCGCAGAAACAAACAAATGAATATCATCCATGATCAGCACATCAATCAGCTGGTAGAAATGAATGAAATCATTTACCTCATTATTCTTTGAATGGTCAATGAACTGGTTAATAAATTTCTCGGCGCTCACATAGAGTACAGACTTGTTTGGATGCTGCCTGCGCACTTCATTCCCAATTGCCTGGACAAGGTGTGTTTTACCCCAGCCTACACCGCCATACACAACTAACGGATTAAACGATGTTGCCCCCGGCTTTTGCGCCACATGTATCCCGGCAGAGCGGGCCACACGGTTACAATCTCCCTCCACAAAGTTCTCGAAAATATAATTGCCGTTAAGCTGCGGGTCTATCTGCATCCGCTTAAGTCCGGGGATCGCATAAGGCGTCTTGATATTATGCGGATCGTCCCATTTCAGCGGCATATCCACAAAATTATTTTCCTTGGTCGGTTTGGTATGAACACTCGCAGACACATTGATAGAAGCCGGGTTTCGCTGCGATGAGTTATTCTCCATCATGATGCGGTATTCCAACCGTCCCACTCTTCCTAAAACGCGCTTGATTGTTTTTCCCAAAAGCTCTACATAATGTTCTTCAAGCCATTCGTAAAAAAACTGGCTGGGTACCTGCAGCGTCAGCACATTATCATTTAAGCTCACTGCTTTAACCGGCTCAAACCAGGTCTGATAAGTGCGCCAGTTGACATTATCCTTTATAATAACCAAACATTTTTCCCATAGTTGTTCCGCTTCAGTTAAAACATTATTTGTAGTATTGTAAAGATGCTTATCCATATTATGAAACGAAGTTCATCAAGTTAATTCAAATTTGTAATCACTGCAATAAACCCGACAAAATCCACTTCAAAATTTTACCGCACCTTTCAAGATTTCGTTATTCCGCTCTCCTAAATTATAGCTTTTTTATTTAGCTCAACTCTTTTTTTTTGCTTTAATGGGGCTTCGATACTTTTTTTTTGCAGGAGGACGAAATTGCTAACATTTTGTTGAAAAAAAAAATCGTTTTACTCTTGTTTGTTTACCGAAACTTACAGATTGAGGGTTGAAAAGTTTGGAACCTTTTTTGCTGTAGAAAAAAAAATCCCGGCAAAAAATCCAGTACTTTCACTTGTGATTGTTAATAGAACTGCGTCCGCTATTTTTTAAGTTTTAGCTGCATTTATCGTCGTCTTATTTGTGCTCGCAAGCAGCCGATTTACGGCACTTGCTGCCGGCGCAAAAATAATTGGCTCCGGCATACATAGCTCTATGCCTGCCCTGAACAATAGCTGATAGGGAACTGCTTAAAAAGACCGGTTCTGGTCAAACGCTTCAAGCTCATTAGCCACTGCAGTAAGGAAGCTGGCTCCCAAAGCGCCATCTACTATACGGTGGTCATAACTTAGTGATAGGTACATCATGTGGCGGATTGCAATAACATCGCCATCGGCCGTTTCCATTACCATAGGCCTTTTCTTGATTACACCTAACGCAAGTATAGCTACCTGGGGTTGATTAATGATGGGCGTCCCCATCAGGCTGCCAAAGGTCCCTACATTAGTCACAGTAAATGTGCCTCCCTGCGTATCATCGGCCTTAAGCTTACCATTGCGGGCGGCGTTTGCAAGCGCATTGACATCTCTCGATAATCCAATGAGGTTTTTGGTGTCAGCGTTTTTGATCACAGGCACAATAAGGTTACCGGAAGGAAGCGCCGTGGCCATACCAATATTTACATACTTTTTGATCACGATCTTATCGCCATCAATACTGCAGTTGATCAATGGGAATTTACGGATACAGTTAATCACCGCTTCAAAGAATATCGGTGTGTAAGTTATCTTCTCTCCATATTTTTTCTCGAAAGGGCCTTTTACTTTGTCACGCCACCTCACAATATTTGTTACATCGGCTTCCGTAAAGCTGGTCACATGCGGCGATGTCGCCTTGCTGCGTACCATATGGTCCGCTATCAGTTTCCGCATCCTGTCCATTTCCACTATCTCTACATTACCTCCGGTAGCCCCCCCGATGGCTATCGGGGCAGTCGGAGCTGTCTGTTGCGGCGCAGGTGCGCCATTGAAAGGAGCGGCAGTGGGAGCTGCATACACAGGCTGAAGAGCCGCGACGTTGCCCCGGTTAGCCACATAACCCAATATATCTTTTTTAGTAACTCTGCCCTCATTGCCGGTGCCGGGAATATTTTCCAGTTCAGCCATGCCTATACCTTCCGCACCGGCTATATTAAGCACCAGTGGGGAATAAAAACGTGAGCCGCTATTCTGAACCACAGGCGCCGCGGACGGGAGTGGTTCCGCAGCCTGCCGTGGTTGCTGCACCGCCGGCATAGATTGTTGCACCGCGGTAGCCACACTAGCCTGCGCAGCCCCGCCCACATCAATTTTTGCAATTACGGAGCCAACTGGCACCACGTCGTTTTCTTTATATAGCAATTCCCTGATCACCCCGGCGGAAGTGGATGGCACCTCGCTATCTACTTTATCAGTGGCTATGTCCAGCAGTGTCTCATCCATTTTCACATGGTCGCCGGGTTGCTTATGCCATTTCAGCACTGTGGCTTCCATTATGCTTTCACCCATTTTTGGCATTACTATATCCACGATCGCCATAAGTATGTTTGTGTTCTTTTAATTGAAACGTTGCAAAATTAATCAAATGAAGGCCAAAAATGAAAAGTGAGTGAAGATGACGAAATAAACCTATCCTTAAACATGCAGATTGTTTGATTATTTATGCCAGAACAAAAGACGCAGCCCCCTGAGACGCTCGCATGACAATAAAAAGTGAAGCCCAACCACTAACCTATAATCATTGACCATTAACCATTAACAATTGACAATTGACAATTGACCATTGACCATTAACTGTTGACCATTAAAATCACACTTATACTATCTTTTTACACAGTTATGCATTAGTTTATTTTACCGCTTCCGTATAATTATCTTTATATTTTTAAGCTTTTGCCACAAAGAATGCTAAATCTAAAAAAATGCGGGGAAACTCTTTAAAACATGTTTTATCGTCTTCGTATCGCGTGGCTTTATCCATTTTGCTGTGTATGTACGCATCGGAATCGAGATGTCAACCAGTCGAAAAGGAAGACACGATGTATGTAAAGGCGCTATTGACGGATGGGCGTGACAGTATGTGGACTAACCCGGGGCAGGCTTTACAAATGGCAATTAAGGGGATTTCCATTTCAAGAAAAATAAATTATCAATTCGGCGCGGCAGCCGGCCTTCTTTTAGAAGGCGCAATGCATGCAAGATTGGGCAAGCCGGCAGATGCGATCGGGGCATTTAAAGAAGCATTGGAAATAGCGCAGCAAAATAACATACCTCTGCTTGAGACCAAGGCATACGAAAACCTGGGAAACGCTTTTGATGATATAGGCGACTATGAGCAGGCAAAAACCTACTATGAAAAGTGTTTCGAATTGAATAAAACCAATCCTGATAGCGCGAACCTCGCGAATATGTATTTAAGTTTTGGCCTGCTGCTGAATCACATGAAAGACCTGGGGAATGGCATTAAATATTTGCAAAAGGCGGCTGACCTTTGTACCACGCTTCATCAGTATGATGGCGTGCAAATAGCCTATAGCGATATCGCCGAAAACTATCTTATAATGGGGCAGTATACGGAGGCATTTACCTGGCTGTTCAGGTCATTGCGCCTCAGCGACAGCCTCCGGCAAAAAGATAACCTTCCATACACCTACTCTACTCTGGGTACTTGTTACGATAAGATCGGCCGTAAAGATTCCGCGCTGTTCTACTACCATAAAGGCCTGGATATGTCGAGGAGCCTGGACGATAAACATTTGGAGGTAACAAACTTATCCTACATGGGCGAAGTTTACATCAATATGGACAAACAGGACAGTGCTGAAAAATATTGCAAAGCCGCTTTTTTGATTGCAAGGGATATTTCAGACAAAACGGCCCTTTTCAATATCGAAAATGATCTTTCTTCTGTTTATCAGAAAAAACAGAATTATAAAAGCGCTTATGAGTATCTAAGTATGGCATTCAAGACCCGGGATTCGCTGTTTAGCGAAAATAAGGAAAAGGGAATGGCTGAACTGGTTGTTCGCTACGACAACCGAGAATTGGAAGATAAAAACAAACTGCTGCTTAAAGAAAGTACATTACAGAACCTTCATTTAAGGCAAAAAAATATTTTTATTTATGGTGCCATCGGGGCTTTTATCGCGTTGCTTGTCATTGCGCTTTTATTGTTGAGGCAGAGTAAACTAAAAGCAAACCAGCAAAGAATGGAACTGGAACAAAAGCAACTCCTCGCCCAGATAAACCCTCACTTTATTTTTAATTGCCTGAACTCCATACAACAATTTGTAGTACAGAACGACACGATCAATGCCAACAAATATCTGGCCGACTTTGCCCTGCTGATGCGGCAAACGCTTGATAACTCAAAGGATGGGGTGATTTCGTTGAAGAGAGAAATTGAATACCTTGAAAATTACCTTTCATTTGAGAGCATGCGGTTCGAAGATAAGTTTACCTATAGCCTTACCTGCAATGACGACGTAAATATAAACATGGTGGAGGTCCCCTCGATGATCATACAGCCTTTCGTGGAAAATGCCATTCGCCATGGTTTGTTCAATCTAAAAGACCGGGAGGGCAGGCTGTCCATTCATTTTTCTGTAAAAGATGGCTGCCTTATCTGCGAAGTAGATGATAATGGCATAGGTATGGAAGAATCAAGGAAGATAAAGGCGCAAAGGCTTATAAAATACCAAAGCCATGGCATGGAACTGACCAGGCAACGGCTGGCGCTGGTAAGTAAAATGAATAGTGGTGACTATACAATATCCGTAATTAATAAAAAGGATGCCAATCAACAACCGGTCGGTACAACAATCATCATAAAATTCCCTATGCACACATGATCTCCGCAGTAATCATAGATGATGAACCTAAGAGCGTGTTTACCCTGAATAGTTTTCTGCACGATTATTGTCCGCAGGTAAGTGTTGCAGGTATTGCAAATGACGCGCATGCCGCAAAAACCTTAATAGAAAAAGTGACCCCTCAACTGGTATTCCTCGATATTGAAATGCCGATGGGCAGTGGTTTCGATCTCCTGCAGTCTTTAAAAACAATCAGGTTCGAAATTATATTCATTACCGCCTATAACCAGTATGCCATAAGTGCGTTCCGCTTTTCGGCCTTGGACTACTTACTGAAACCGTTAAGGATTACCGAGCTTAAGGAAGCGGTGGCAAAGGCTGAGCAACGAATCACGGAAAAAAAATCTACTTACGATTATGAATTAATGCTCCGGAATATAGGTGAGCAAAATACCGGTAAACATAAAATTGCTTTTGCCGACAAGGGAATACAATACCTTGTGAGCCTCGATAAAATAATGTATTGCATCGCCAGCGCTAACTATACCCAGGTATATACCAGGGACAAAATGTTTATCTCCTCGAAGAATTTAAAAGAGTTTGAGGATATGCTGCCGCCTGAAATATTTTTCAGGATACATCATGGCCACATCGTTAACGTAAATTACATTTTGAAACTGCAGAAAGGCAGGGGCGGCAGCGCAATTATGAATGATGGAAAGGAACTGGAAATAGCCGTGAGGAGAAAAGAAGATTTTATGAAGGTATTTAAAGGCAACCCCTGACAGACCTGTAACATCGCGTCATTGCAAGCTAAACGTCAATTCTTAAATTCCTGAATTCTAAAAATTTCGGCTCAGACACACTGCCAGATGCTACAATTCCATCCCCCGGGGCATCTGCAAAATATCCCAACTAGTCCAAGCGTCGCGCTTGGTCTTCATATGTGCAAGC
>Ga0206890_1168_pt1 | contig 19841 bp, 11 predicted proteins | sample Alteio_BWOrgHeat_58_FD_152960 | JGI IMG/M metagenome (GOLD analysis project Ga0206890, IMG submission 152960) | Enriched cells from forest soil in Barre Woods Harvard Forest LTER site, Petersham, Massachusetts, United States - Alteio_BWOrgHeat_Nextera6 ... | reverse complement strand
CATAGGTGCGCCATCGGCGGTGGCATTGGAGAACGTAATCAAATGCCTGTGCTCACTATTCAAAAAATGATTCGCCGCACCAGTTATGGCCGATGAATCCAGCCCCCCGCTCAGTTCAGCGCCTACCTGGTAGTGGCTCCTGAGCCTGCAGCGTACCGCCTCTTCAAAGTGATGCAGCAGCCCCTCATAGTATTCCTCCTTCCTCGCAAACTTTATTTCTTTATCCGCATCCAGCGTCCAGTATTTATTTATGTCCAGCTTATTTTTAACGGCATCGAATGTCAGCGCATGCGCCGGCGGCAGGCGCCTTATATATTTATGCAGCGTAGTATCTGCCGCCTGTATTGCCGGCTCAAATACTTCGTTGTAAAAAAAAGGTTTATCTATCGTGTTGTCAATCCCCGGCAGGCACAGTATCCCCTGTTGTTCCGATGCGAAAGCTAGAAATTGGCCGTCATAATAATAAAAGAAAGGCTTAACCCCCATGTGGTCGCGGGCGCAAAAAAGCAACTGTTCCCGCTCATCCCATATAGCAAATGCAAAATCCCCAACCATGTACCTGGTGCAATCGGCTCTATATTTTTTATAGAGCAGTAATACCAGCACGCTGTCCGGGCATAGCTTTTCTTCCGGTGTTTTTATTTGCAGCAGGCTATACAATTCTTCCCGGTTATCTATCCTTGCATCCGCTGTGATGCATAAGCCATACATGCCATTATGTAATGGCTGCTTATCACTAAGCGATTCCGGTGTATTATACAGCGCAAGGTGCCCAAGCCCTGCCCTGCCCATTACCCATACATTCTCATCATCAGCATTCCAGTAATTCAGCTCACCGCGCATCATGCCCAAATCTTCGCTCCCCACCTGTTTCTCCCCCGCATGGCATTTCCCGAAAATTGAGCTCATGATATGAAACGCTTATTTTTGTCTTCGCCACTTACTATTGATGAAAAATACAAAAATAAAATGATGATCGAGATTTGGGGCAGAAAGGAAGCGGGAAAACCGTGAATTACTCATTTAAAATATTGTAGTAAATACATGGCATTAACCTGGTTTTAAAGGTTTGTGGAAAAATATTTTATCATAAAAAGTTAAATAACTTGAAAGTCAAATTATTTTAAAATTATTTCACCTTAGGTCGCATAGTTAATTCTGCCGTCAGGCAAAAGATTTTTCTCTCCCCGGTTTATGTCGTAGTTTTTCGCCCTGATGCTATCTCCGGTACAACATTACACTCAGCAAAAAGAACATTACAGTCAACTTCTTGAAAAAACTATAAAATATAGTAACCGCATAGCCATGCTGCGCTTGTATGCCGCCCTCGGCGCTATTGCCGTCGGTATCTGGGCGTTTCATAGTGTGGAGACCTGGCATTCGTGGCTCACAGCAATTATCGCTGGGTTGTTCCTGTTCCTGGTACGAGTTCATAACCGGCTGTCAGACAAAATACAAATGCTGCAATTGCACCTGTCTGTTATAGTAAATGAACTTCAGGCACTACAGGGAAATTGCAGCGCTTTCGCCGATGGCGCAGCTTATATCGACATTGCACATCCTTATTCATATGATCTCGACATTTTCGGAAAGGGATCCGTATACCAGTCGGTTTGCCGTGTAGTCACTGTTGGCGGAGCTTCCTTACTTGCCGGTAAACTATCATCCCTGGTCCGGGAAAAAGAAGATATAACCGGGCGGCAGGAGATCATTAAAGAATTGAGTACACAGCCTGACCTGCTGCAAAACTTCAGAGTGGCAGGTATAGCAATTGCTGAAGGGCCTGAAGACCAGGTCTTCCTTACCCGGTGGCTGCAGGAGAAAGACCTGTTCATTAATAATACGGTCATTCGTGTTGCAGCAGTCCTGATGCCGGTATTATCAATTGCTTGTCTGCTATGGTCAGTCTTCATTGGTGCCTTGTATCCCGGATTAAGTCTGTTGGTAATTGTGAACTGGGTGTTATTAATAAGCTTTCAAAAAAACATAAAGCTGGCGGCGGGGCAAATAGACAATAGGGCAAAATTCATTGACAAATACGAATGCCTTTTGAAACAGATGGCCGCACCCGGATTCAAAAACGGATGGCTGCAAAATACAAGCGCCAATGCTACGAGTTCACTTGACAATATTGCCGCTTTAAAAAAATTAGTCCACCTCTTTGAGAGCCGCAGTAATGCGATAGTCGGCATGCTGATGAATACGTTCTTCCTGTTCGACTTCTATTGCCTTTTGCGGCTGGAGACCTGGAGAAGAAAATATAGACAGTCGTTATTAACCGCAATCGGTGCAGTTATAGAGATGGATGTTTACGTAAGCTGTGGTGTTTATGCATTTAACCACCCTGAAAATATATATGCTGACATAGCTGCAGGCAACGAATTATATGCAAAAGACCTCCGGCACCCTTTGTTATCCCCAACCGCCGCAGTAGGCAACGACTTTAGCTTGGGGGCCAAAGAACAATTCTACCTGCTTACGGGAGCGAATATGACCGGGAAAAGTACGTTCATCCGCACTGTAGGCGTAAGTATCGTACTCAGCAATATCGGTTTACCATTACCTGCAAGGGAGTTGTCAATGCCATTACTCAAACTGTATACTTCCATGCGCATAACAGATTCCGTACAGGACGACATTTCTTACTTCCGGGCAGAGTTGAACCGTATCAGGATCATAATGGATAAGGTATGCACTTCACAGCAGTCTTACCTTGTATTGCTCGACGAACCGTTACGAGGTACCAACTCAACCGATAAACAGCAAGGCACACGAGCTATTGTCGAAACCCTGCTTACCTATAATACCATTGGTATAATTGCAACGCATGATACCGGCCTGTGCGACATGGCAACAAAACATCCCGGCAAAGTGAGCAACTACCATTTTGAGAGCAAAGTGGAACCGGGCGGACTATCCTTCGATTTCCTCCTCAAGCCCGGTGGCTCCACATCCAATAACGCTACGATACTCATGCGACAGATGGGAATTATACGTTGAAGTAGTTCCCACTGGTCGACGCGCCTCGTTTCGTTCCCACATGCCGAAGCGCGCCGCTTCCGAAAACTGTTTCCTTGGCCTATAAAATGGGCATAGGAAGAATTTTACCTACTTTTATTATGGAAACCTAATTGTTGGCTACCATAATTAATATGAGAGGAATAAGCTGTCTCATTGCTTCCATTTTGCTCGGAACAACGTTGGTAAATGCGCAGGTTCACGCAAACCAGGCAGATCAAATCGCCGATATGGTCGGTTGCAATACACATTTTGACAAGGCAGGGGTATACAGCGACAGCTTCCACACGCTCAAAAACCGGTTGCAGGAATTGGGAGTTCGTCATATCCGCGACACAAATGTCGAGTAGGCAAGGGGAGTTTCACCCCGAGCCTCTCACGGAACCGTACTTGATAGTCTCCCATCATACGGCTCTTGTTATCCAATCAAAATGTTATTCCCAATTTCCAATGATAAAACATTTTAGCATTTGTTCTTATTGTATCATCATATTTCGCAATGATTGATTTCATATTCCGTAGTTTGTATTTGTTTAACAACCACTTTCTAATCAATTCATTCAGATAATAGAACACCTCTAATGCTTCATGCTTATTGAATCTTGTATAGTAATTGACCCATCCACGTATTTTGGGATTCAGACGTTCTGCAAACCATTCCAATGGCAGTTCGCTCCTTCTCGGATTAAACACACTTCGGATACCTTCCCTTATACTTGTCTTGGCAGTTGGACTGATAGCACAACCAAATGATAAGTATATCTTCTTCTTGCCCTGCCAGCCCTGCTTAGTACGAGGTTGAAATTTGTATCCCAGGAAGGTAAAACTCTCATGTTCATGATTGCCTTTGCGTTTGTAGTTTTTGCAGTATACTATCTTCGTCTTTTCAGGATGCAAGGTTAATTCTGCAATTTGCATTCTTTCTTTCAACGCTTCCAGTATTCGTTCCGCTTCTTCCTTACTGCTACAATGTATTACGATGTCATCAGCATAACGTTCAAACGGACATTGTAAGTGTTCCTTATCCATCCATTTATCAAATGCATGATGCAGGTACAAGTTAGCCAGCAATGGACTTATTACACCGCCTTGCGGAGTGCCTTTTGTTCTTGCCACTATACTCTTATCTGCCTGTTCTACCCCTGCTTTTAGCCATCGTTCCACATACAGCAATACCCACTTTTCTTTTGTATGATGCCGCAATAGTTGCAGCAGCATATCGTGGTTGATGTTATCAAAGAACCCCTTAATGTCAATATCTACAATCCATCCATATTTGATACAGTTTTCATGGCATTGTGCTAACGCTTTGTGCGCGCTTCTGCCCGGTCTGTACCCAAATGAACTGTTGTGGAACATACTTTCCATGCCTGGTTCCAGATAATCTTTTACTACTCCTTGCGCAATACGGTCCCCTACCGTTGGAATGCCCAATGGTCTTAATCCTCCTTGCTTCTTGGGAATAAATACGGTCCGCACAGGTGGTGGAAAATAACTGCCTGATGACATCCGATTCCAGATTTTAAACAGGTTGTCATTCCGATGTTCATTGAACATATCAATGCTTTCCCGGTCTATTCCTGCTCCTCCGTCTTTGGACACAACTTTGCAGTAGCTCTCCCATACCATCTGCTTACTTACCGGTAATGATTTCGTCATCTTTCTTTCTTAATCCTCCCACTTTTACATGGTTGTTATAAAATACTTCTGACCAGATAACCTGAACCCTTCGCTACTTTCTGCTTTCACAGAACATCAATCACTACTACGATTCAGTCCGCCACTCCTTTACGCTTAGGCTCCCTGCGGGTTACCTTGTTGCACTTCCGCTGCAACTCATCGCAATGGTAGTTTCTCACGTTCCATATAAAAGCCTGTGTAAAGCTCCTGCCGCCTAAATGCCGGTCGACCTGTAACCAGTATGCCAGTTGTTCCGTTACAGTCTATCCTATCAGTACCAGAATTCCAATAGTTTTGTCAACAAGGTGTCTTTTCGACATGTCTTCAGCGGTTCACTTGCGTTCAGCTTCTTTACACTTACCTGACCATTTTACAACAGCCTTTTGTCTAAACGTTCAGCACCGTGCCTTTTGAACACAGCACCTTTAGATGGTTTACATACCCCAACTGTATGGCGTATGTGAAGGACCTACCTTCATCTTCTATATAACATTGAAAAGAACTCTCCTGCTCTTTTCATTCGTGACACACTTTGGATCAGACACGGCTTTTAACGATCGTATAAATCAACTTGCCTGGATAGGAATAAAGTCAGACATCATTTGTGAGCCCTGGTGGACGTGGACAGAAAATCTAAGCTATTTTAAGGCGATCAAATATCTGCTGAATGCCCCGGTTGAATTTATTGAATACCCAAATGAATTGTTTGATTATCCCGGTGTGTCAGCCTCCCAATGCATATCGGACTACACCAATTTTTACAATACTTACAAAGGTGATACTGCGACTGCAAGTATTCCTCTGTTTGGCCCTTCCTTTTCTAACAATGTAACCGGGCCGGGGGCATTCTTAAATTCCGGCGGATATGATATGACAGATAAAATGGATTATGGAAACCTACACTGTTATCCGGGCGGGATGTATGTGGAAGGCCCTCAGGGTGGCGGCAACGGAGTTTCGCTTGATGCAGACATCAATGAATACCATTTAATAAACCAGGGAAATAAGCCACTTGCAGCAACCGAAACCGGGTACCAACTACCCTTTGATAACCAATGGGGAGTGACAGATAGTGTAGCTGCAAAGTATGAACCGCGGGTGCTTATGTGGTATCTCAAAAAGGGTATAAAATACACTTACCGCTACCAGCTTATTAATGACACCAACGACCTCTCAGGGCCAGCCAATAATTACGGTATATTAGATAGCGACTGTAGCAGGAGGCTATCGTTTTATGCCATAAAAAATACCATAAAGTTATTCAGCGACCCCGGGCAGCCGTTCACTCCCGGCACTTTAAATTATACCCTGTCTGGCGATACCGCAGGCGTTAATCTTCAATCAATGCTGTTCCAAAAACGAAACGGTATTTTTCTGCTAGTATTATGGCAGGCAATTTCGAGTGGGACGTGTAACGCCGGTCCGGAGGATTTCAACAACCCTCCTATTTCGGTAAAGGTGTCTATTTCGGGTACGGCAGGAGGAACAGCATTGGGCTATACGCCAAGTTTCGACTCAAATTCAGTTGCAAGTTTCACTGGCATAGACTCCATGACCATAAATGTTTCGGACCATATCTATGTTCTGGAAATTAAACCAACCTTTGCCGATGGTTCAATGAATATATACCCCAATCCCGGTTCAGGATTTATTACCATCTCCACACAAGATAACATAAACAGTATAGCCATCTGCAACCTCATCGGGCAAACATCGTATAGCTGCAAATGCAACTCGCCAACGGTGCAAGTAGATGTGGCAGATTTACCAGCAGGTATGTACCTCGTAAAGGTTAATGGATCAGAGGTAAAGAAGTTTATCAAGGAGTAGTTGGCAATAGACACCCTATTGGTCGCTATTCACGCCTTCCCCCAATTTGCCCTATTTAAATCTTGTCGTAAATAAATGATAGCAAACCAGTAAAAAAAGCTAAATAATTTTATCAAATTCAAATTATTTAAAAATTATTTTACTTACGTTTGCATAGTTGTATTATTTTCACTTCTTAAAACAAACCTCAAAATGAAAAAATCAATTACGGTAATAAGCTGTTGTTTTTTGTTGGCTATCGTATTTAATTCCTGCAAAAAGGCGGGTTCATCAAATGATAGCGCCAATTTTATAGGCAGATGGGTAGGAACAGCAAATGTAACTGAAAATGGTGTAGCTGTGGCGCCAGGAGTAGATACTCTAGTCTTTCTTGCCGGTAGTGATAACAATCATGTAATCGCGCAAGATACTGGTTCATGTTCTGGGGGTACTGTAATAACGTTTACTTTAAACGGTAATTCTATAAGTCTTCCCTCTACAAACATTACAGATGGTTGCGGGAATAAATCTACAGACAACGCTACCGGCAATTTAAGCGGCGGCACGTTAACATTGAATATTCAGGAAATAGACAAAGAAGATATTCCCTATGGTAGTTCAACAGGGGGCGATACTGTAGAAACAGTAAATCTAACAATTGCTTTGTCGCTAACTAAAAAATAGTTGTATCCGCCGAGTAATACTCAGGAAAAACAAATGAAAAGCTAAACCATTACAAATTTTTTTACGTCCTGACGTTAGTGCTTTTAGGCTGATCGGAAATAGTAAATCATTTTTTCCTATTTCCGGTCAGCCTCATTTTGCCAACAACTATCTCGCAGGGCGGGTTCCTCACATGCCATAACATACTGGCTCAAATCCCCACCGGTTTAAAAGACAGGAGAATATTGGTTTGGAACAATTGGATAAACTGTTTTCTTAACAATGCATAAGATTAGTCCGTTCCCCCGGCATGTTTAGTGGCAGTGCTGTCTTCCATGTTCCGGATCTTTTGGGAGTTCAATTCTTTTTCTTTCAGAGCGTATTTATTACCATGAAAAAAATCGCCCAGACTGTTAAAGGATTTGCGCCAGGTAATACCCACGCCACTGCGTATTACATCCTCGTCGCGGGTCACATCATAATCGCTGGTGCGGAAGCAGTTGAGGCGCATTCCGCTACTCTGCGTCAACTGGTATTGTATCCTGAAGTCACCTGTAAGGTTGAAGGTGGTAGTGTTGCTGGCACTGGAAGGATGGCCCCAGTCAGAAGTGCCGCCAAGTTCCACAGTCAGGCGGTCGTTGAAGTAGTTTTTATTTACCCCTAATTTCACCTCGCTCCTGTTGGTAGTAGCAGCCACACCGCCTACGGCGGTCGGGTCACTGTAGTTGTAGTTATAGTTGGTATATTTTACGTCGACATTATACTGCTTGTCGCCGGTTATCTTGTTGATAACATTTGTCAGGCCGGTTGACGCACTGCTGGAAAATATTTGGCTGATATTGTTGATAGCGCCGCTAACGGCGGCAGTGCTGCCCACGCCTTCCGGCGGAATAAAGTCGTTAATGAGCAGCAGAGCCGCTACCTGGTCGGTTTTCTGCTGGTCGTCCTGGTTAATGCGCATCAGTTTGGTATAGGCGTACGTGCCAACGGAATGTTTCTCCGGGAGGTCCAGGTCGAAAGTAAGTTTGGGGCTTTTTAATGTCCCGTTCATGTGCAGGAACACACTGACCGGCTGCGCGGTTTCCGCATCCGTAAGTTCACTCCCGCTAAGGGTTCCGCTCGTTTTTTCCGCGTCGCTGAGCAGGTCATACAGGCGCGCTTTGGCAGTATAGGTCGCGTCCACATCAAGCGCGGTTTCACCGAAAGCCCCGTTAAAACGTATAGTGCTGCCGGAGTTCAGTAAAAATTGTCTCTTAAGTAAGTTGCGGAATGTGAAGTTATAAGTGCCTTCGTCAATAGTAACAGTACCGTTTGTGCGCATGTCATTATCCGGTGGTATGTCTAACTGTATATTACCATCGCCCTTAGCCGTAATAGCATCACCGGTAGAGGGGTCCAGCACAATCGTCATTTCGGCAAGGGTATTGAGGTTCGCGTCAATGGAGATATGGATTTTATCGTTGTTTTTCTTTATCACTCTGGCCTGGCTCTTTCCATGAGTTTTAAAAGAAACAAAGCTGTAGGTACCCACATCTGAGGACGAAGAGCTCACAGGTATGTAAATATGCGATTTAGCTGCCGGGGCGGCATTATAAACATCAAGGCTAAAATTATTAAATGGCCCTCTTATAGTAAATGAATCCACGCTTGCGGTTACATTGCCGTAAAACAAGGCATTATCGTTGCTGGTTAAGTTCATCACTTCAAATTTATCCGATTGCATCTTCAGGTGCATCTGCATATTTTTGAAGAGGTTATGAGAAAAATGCCCTGTAAGCGTAGCTAAATTTTTCTTACTGTCAAATACCTGGACTGTGCCAAAACTGATTCGTTTGTTATCGATATGTACCGATGCCTCAGGTATGGTATAATTGCACCCCATGTAATCCAAACGCAGGCCTGCCTTACTTAATGACACATCTCCATCCAGTATGGGTTCGTATGACGTGCCAACAAAACCAATGCTGCCATTTAGCGTACCCGACAGATGGCTCATAATACCCAGCAGGAACGGTGAAGCCCATGCAACCGGCGCATTGCGAAACACAATACTACCATCTAATTTTTGATGGGTCGCGCTGTCCAATGATATATTTCCGGAAGCTACAACGGATGCGTCGCCAAGATAAATACCGGTTTGGGGGTCAAGGGTAAGGAGCTTTTTGCTTCCATCATAGTCGCCGATCAGATTTATGGTACCAACCGTATCAGTTCCCAATACAACATTGGTTGCCTTCATGTTTGCGCTGATGTAAAGGTCCTGGAATATCTTATCAATAGTGATTGTGCCATTCAGCCGGCCATCTGGCTGGTACATCGCAAACCCCGCCCAGGAACCAAACTGGCCCAGGTCAAGATTGTCGGTAGTTATGACAACGGATTTATCACCGTTTTGCAATTCAGTCGCCGCAGATATTTTCTGCAGTCCGGAAGTTATTGAAAAGCCCTGTACCAGGAGGTATTTATCGCTGTATACTACCCTGCTGCCGCCCGCAATATCCCACTTTACCTGGTTCAGGTAAAACTGGGAGGGCAAAAGGGTAAGAAAGAGAGAGTCTCTCCGCGCCACAACCTGGCCGTTAAGTGTTATGGAACCACTGGTATCGGGCGTTGTAGTAGCAATGGTGAAACCTATAGAGTCGTTACCTACCGTGGCGGTAACACTCAATGAGCCATTCAGAAAACTGTCTCCTATGGATACATTGTCGACGGTGGCATTGACGCCTACCAAATCCAGGTTCCCGGTACCATTCACTGATATGTTGCTCATGTGGAAATTGCCGACGGAACCATAAGGCACGGCGGCAATAAGCGTTAATTTATGGGCAGAAGTGTTAAGTGATCCGCTTACCGAAGAAGAATCAAAACCTCTTATAATGGGTATGGTTACGGCGAGAATACTGTCTATAGTAGTAGTCTTAATGGCAAACTCAAGGTTTTGGTCTGGTGCATATTTTTCCGGCGTTTTAATATAATTAGGGAGGTAGCGGGATAGATAGTACTGAAAGGAAGCAGGCAGTTTGCTCAACTGGTAATTGCCCTTAATGCTTGCCGTAAAATCATTGCTTTGCACAATGAGCACCCTGTGAATAGAATCAATTCCACTAGCATTTACGTATACAGAATCGATAGCCAGCTTGCGTGAATTTCTGCTCACAGAAAGATTGTTCAATCTTGCATAGCCTGAGAAATTATCAATATTACTTCCGGTGCAATTCAGGTCAAAGTCCGCCGCAGCGGTCACCGCATCCTTTGTCAGGTTTAAAGCTTTAAAATTGCAGCCCATCAGGTGCGCCTTAGCCTTAATGTTAATATTCTTGTTACTGTAATTGATTCCCCCATCAAACTCAAGCGCGAGATTCGGATCATCAACTAACAAGGTCCCCTCGAATTGTTTTTTAGCCAGTGTGCCATGGGTAATAATGTTCTGGTAAGCGTAATCATTTATGCCAAGCTCTTTGATGTTCCCGTCAATGTTCATTTCAGCCCTGTCCGGATCGAAAGACTTGCCGCTTAAATCTTCTTTCAAAGTAATGCTGCCAAGTAACGGTTGCTTTAAGAAAATGCCTAACTGAAAATTGTCGGTAGCCACCGACCCGGAATAAACAGCAGTATTACCATTAAACCCGGGAATATTCATTTTAATATGCGCAGCTATTGAACCGAGATTGGTATTGAATACACCGTTGACCGAGAAGTTCTCGATATATCCCTCGTAACCGCCTTTGAAATAAGCATAGGTGAGCCGTTCTAACGCCACATCAGGACTATTCCTGAGCCCGGGCGCATACCGCAATATACCTGTTCCGTTAGTGAGGATTTCACCACCGGTAAACGTAATATAGGTCTTATAGATATCGGGTAGGCCCTTCATTGTAATATTTCCTTTTAGCACCGTATTCCCGTCTGATACCATCACGTTCTGGGCCCCCAGGTTAGCAACTGTCCCTGCACCATTTCCGGTTACGCGCACCACTACTTCCGGCAGTTTTTTGAGCTCCGGCGCAAAGTAAGCCAGGTCGCGTTCATCAACAATGGCATCTTTCAGGCGGGCCACCATCACCACGCTGTCTATATAAGAAGTGAAGTCCGGGAAGCGCTTATAATGCATTGCGTAATAGTTCTGCAGCTTGCTGTAGTTGGTTTCTAAATACAGGTTTTCACAGGTAGAGGCCACCGGCGATACGGTGATATTACTCCGCATACTTTTTATGGCCAGGCCACACCTGTCCTGCGCTGTAAGATGGGTTACCGTTCCCCGGATAGTATCTCCGATAATACTCAGATCAGTCGCCTCAACTTGTATATTTTTTATGGCCAGGTGGTTCTGGTCAAAAAGCCCATCGACGGGTGCCAAGGTATCCATCGTTAAATGGTAAGTACACCCATCAAGGCTCAGGCTTTTAGACTTTATCGTCCATTTGTCCTTGTTAAACGGAGTGGTATCAATAGTGTCCATTGCCGGATTGTGCACCCTGGGTGGATGGCCTGCACGGTATTCCCGCTCATAAACATCTGTGTTTTTAACCGCAATATCACGCACATCCAGCAGCTTTTTATCGAAGTCCAGGCCCCTGGCATCAATATTCAGGCTGCCAACATCAAAGTCCAGGTCTTCGCCGCCCCATTTATCATCGAGGTGAAATCTGACATTTTCCAGTGCAAACACTTTCAGGTCAAATTCAATTGGTTTACTTTTTGAAGTATCCTTTTTGCCTGTACTGAAAGCATCAGCAATAAAGTCAAAATTCCACTCGTTCGAGGCAGCAGTACGGTATAAATGCGCATATGTATTTCGCAATGCCAGGTAATGTAAAACCGGCTTTTCCTTGAATATAAACCAATCGGTGATCCTAACCTGCGCTTCTCCGGCATAGAGTACCGTATCATGAGCCTTATCTTCTATGTACAAGCCCTGCAATAATACATGATTCAAAAAGTCGATGCGCACATGCGCCACCTGCACTTTTGTTTTTAGCTTTTTCGAAAGGAATTCTGCGGCCTTACCGGCAATATAATTTTGTACCGGTGTCGTGTTCACCAGTACAACCAACGTTACGAGTAGCAGAAGCAATCCCGCCAGGGTATAACGTAATATTTTAAAAAAGCGTCTCAGACAATTATAAGTGTTCCTATCAACTCTCTACAAATATAATTTCAATAACGCAGATGCAAGGCATATAAACTGTTAACAATTTGTCAGAACGGGATGAAACAGTAAATCATGATATTTTTAGGTGGGTAAATATTGGAGGTCTTTTGTAGCTCTCTGACAATTTATTTTTGAACCGTAATAATAATAACATGCGCTCAAAGACGCAGGGAGTGCTACCTGCAAGGGGGCTCAAGCATCCGTAGCCATAAGGCTTTTAAAAAGAAAAGTCGTATCTTCGTTACATGAAAACGGTAGATTTGAAAATACCTGTGGCGTCAGAAAGTGATCAAAGCGACGTCATAAAATTTCTCGCCGCCAAGCTCTACGAATCAGGCAGATTGACGCTATCGCAAGCTGCGAATATGATTGGTATGCGCACTGCTGAATTTGCTGAAATCCTTTCTATATACGGAGTATCACTGTTTAATTACCCTGCCTCTGATATAAAAAAAGACATATCAAATGCATAGCGTTGTAATTGCAGATACCAGTTGCTTTATCCTTCTTACAAAAATTAATGAAATTGATCTTTTGAGGCGTATTTATTCATCAGTATATACTACACCTGATGTCGCTTCTGAATTCAGGTACGATCTGCCTGAATGGATAATCATACGAGAGGTAAAAGATAAAAATGCACTGTTTACGCTACAGGCAGAGCTTGATCCGGGAGAAGCAAGCGCTATTGCTTTAACTTTTGAATTGCCTGATGCAATTGTTGTGCTTGATGATTGGGGCGCCAGAAAAGTTGCCGCCAGGTTCAATATTGCATTTACCGGCACTTTCGGAATTATCATTAAAGCAAAACAAAATGGTATTATACCTTTGGTTAAGCCGATATTCGATAAAATAAAACAAACCAACTTCAGAATTTCAGAAGAATTAGTAACGGAGATATTGACAGAAGCAAATGAACTTTGAACCCAAAGGCAAGCTATTACTCATAGTCCCAATGCCAGTTTAAATTTTTAAGTATGCTGAAAAAAGTAAGTTCCGGAAGTTATGCCAGGTTGCCCCACCTTTGTGCAGATACAATACAGATGAACGCAATGGTCACAGGTTTTTGATCATTGCATTACCGCTGCGCCCCAACATTATTTTAGTTTGCCACAATTTTTCTATTTTTCTTCTTGGATAAACATACATTTGGTTATAGAAATGATCAAAAGATGAAATATCAGGAAATAATTTCAAAAAGCGATTTTCTAAAGCTGAAATTTAATGGTAAAACATTGCCGGGTATAAGCTGGGCTCGTAAGAACTTTACAATGCCGGGTGCAACTATTTTTCGAAATGAAACCCCTGTTGCAACAGGTATGCCGAAGAAATTCCCGCGTAGCACAAAACAAAGCGAAGAAAATAAAACGGCAGGCACCCTTGCTGCTACGCTTTCACGCGAGAGCCTGGGAATATTAGATGCGCTGCTTACAAAGTTCCAATATCTTCATCCGATTGATATTACGGGGGAGGTGAAACAAATTCTAATATCCCAAGACGGGCTTGCGGATACTACTCAAGTTGATAAGTACGCAAATGAGATTAAAGCATTTCTTCTTTTGCATGATTTTGTTTTTATACATTCACTTGATGTCATTGTCAACAGTAACGGAATGCTTCTAAGATCATCAGGCGCACTCTCATCTTATGAAGAACGGGTAAGAGATGAAGAAGAAAGACTAAGGCAGCGCATTGGTAAGAATATTAATTACTCCGGTAAAAGCATTGGTGATTCAACAATCACTTACCCCGCCTCCCAAGGTCATCATTACACAGACAAAGTCTCTTTTATATTTGGACTAAAACAAATGATAAAACAGATCAGAGAAAAATCGGTTATTTTTTTCGGAAAAGTTGTTGATTGGTCCTTAGCCTAAGCAGTTTATATCCTCATCCGTCATTCATTGCCACCTCTCGTTCCCGGTCATTCCGTACCGGCATCCCGGTTTTAAAACTACAGGTTAACGGGAATTTTTATCAGCTTAAATCCGGGTTATTTCGCATTGGCGATCATTCCGGCAATACGTTACAGTAGTATCTGTCATAGCCGTAGCGAGGACTCATTTCCGGGCCGTAACCATAAACACTGCGACAACACAAAGGCAATAAATACCGCCTCATCTTATCATTTTACGTCGTAAAGAATATATTGAATTATTATATTGCAGCAAATGGTTAAAATAAATCCCTTTTCATTGTCATAAATAATTATTTTTGTTCTCTTTTTTAAAAATTAAAAATTTTTCGCCATTTTCTGCCGGTCATAAATGAATAATACATACACTGATCTCGTACACCAGACTTTCCACTTCCCACAGGAAGGATTTGATGTCAACGACAATAACACGCTCGAATTTAACGGAGTCGATATTAGCGCCCTGATTGAGAAATACGGCACGCCGTTTAAAATGACCTATCTGCCCAAGATAGGCATGCAGGTAAACAAGGCCAAGAATATGTTTAATGCGGCCATTAAGAAGCATCGTTATGACGGGAAATATTTTTATTGTTATTGCACCAAAAGCTCTCATTTTTCATTTATCGTTGAAGAAACCCTCAAGCATGGCGTCAACCTGGAGACGTCTTTTGCCTATGATATAGATATCATATGGCAGCTCTATAAAAAGAAAAAAATCAATAAGGACATCTTTATCATATGCAACGGATTTAAAACACGGCAATATACCCGCAACATTGCCAGGCTTATAAATGAGGGCTTTAAAAATGTAATTCCGGTTATTGATAACAAAAATGAGTTTGACGATTATAAAAAATCAATCAGAACCAGGGAACCGGTAAACATAGGTATCAGGATCGCCAGTGAAGAGGAACCTTCCTTCGATTTTTATACTTCCCGTCTCGGTATCCGAAGCCGCGACATACTGGAATTTTATGTGGACAAAATAAAAGGTAATGATAAATTTCGCCTGAAAATGCTGCACTTCTTTATGAATAAGGGCATTAAAGACGATGTATACTACTGGAGCGAACTGAATAAAGTATTGAATCTTTATTGCCAGCTAAAAAAGGTATGCCCTGAGTTGGAAGCTATTAATATTGGCGGGGGGCTGCCCATAAAACATTCACTCAACTTCGATTATGACTATACTTACATGGTAAACGAGATCGTTTCTACCATTAAAACTGTTTGTAAGAAAAATAAGGTGGACACTCCCGATATATATACCGAGTTCGGCTCTTTCACGGTAGGTGAGGCCGGAGCGGTAATATATAGCGTGCTGGATGAAAAAAATGCAGAATGACCGTGAGATATGGTATATGATAGACAGCTCATTTATCACCACGCTACCAGATACATGGGGCATTGGAGAAAAATTCCTGATGCTCCCCATAAACAAATGGGATAAAGAATACCAGGAAGTGCACCTCGGCGGCCTCACCTGCGACAGCCATGATTTCTACACTTCAGAAGAACATATCAACGCCGTATTTCTCCCAAAACTGGAAAAAGAAAAAGGCAAAGACCCTCTGTACATTGGCTTCTTCCATACCGGCGCCTACCAGGACCAGTTAGCCGGATACGGCGGCATAAAGCACTGCATGATACCCTCCCCCAAGCATATCGTGGTAGAGTACAATAAAGAAGGCGTCCTCGAAGACTGGCTCTACGCTAAGGAACAATCGCCGCAAAGCATGTTAAAGATACTGGGTTATATTAAATAGGTTGATTGGCTGGCAGATGGGATCCCGTTTTGCTAATGCAACCACTACGCCCATAAGAAAATATCATAAGGTTAAACAAGGTAAATGAAACGACCTTGACAAGGTCGCATGTTTATAGCAAAAGCCAGAGATACCTTGTTCGATGCTGAAGGCATCACATGTTATCCGGCGCTATAAAGTCCCTAATAATGAACTGCTATCAATTTTATCAAAAAAGGCAAATCCAGGTACTGTCACGGTGAGTAAACAATTTGTTGCAGGGTTCATTACAACATCCAGGCGGCATTATTTCGTTGCAGGATATTTTGCCTGGAGTATATGTTTTGGAACTTACTGGATTAGACGGCGAAAACGATATAGTCAGGGTTGTAAAGGAGTGAACCAGAAACACGGTTGAAACAGGATATTCACCAAAGTCGACTTAATGTTATTATATATATGTATATTAGTATATAATTATTAATTAAGTAATTATAAAATTCTATAATGACACCGAGGAATTATTGTTCTTAGTACGATGTCCGAAACCATCCCTTTTTTATGGTGTAAACTAAATCATAAATCTTAATATGAAAATCATAAAAAAATAAATACCCCAATTCAGAAAAATCATTTAATCAGGCGAATCGTGGTTCAGGCTTCCCTTTTTTATGGTGTAATCCCGCCGCAGGGCGGGACGCAAATCTTAATATGAAAATCATATAAAATAAAAAAAATAACCCAATTCAGGGAAATCCTTTAATCAGGCGAATCGTGGTTCAGGCTTCCCTTTTTATGGTGTAATCCCGCCGCAGGGCGGGACGCAAATCATAATATGATGATGGGGTGTCCCACACCTTTTTCAGGTGTGGGACACCTACAAGGCAAATAAGTATTCTGGCTTGGCGCCGCCATATGTCATCCTAAACCTGTCAACCGAGTGTCGCATCGGCTTTAGAGGTGGCGCAAGGGCATTTACGATTTTTCAACCCTTTTTATGGTGTAAACTAAATCGCAAATCATAATATGATAACTTGGCGATTACTGGTCAGCTTGAGCCTGTCGAACGGCAATTGACCAAAATATTTTACAAGACAAAAAGTTAATTAATTACTAATAAAATAATAATTATTTGTCTTACCTATTTTCTTTGTACTTTTATTCCCTAAAAATGGCAACACCCAAGTTCGTCATTCCCAGTTAGCTATCTGGGAAATCCTGTAAATAATATTTGAACGGATTGTAGTAACTTGTATTTGGTTATCGTTCCTAAACAATAACGGTGCTGCATAGACGTTAGTTCCTTAGCATACTTCTCTAATTACGACCATGATAATAGATTTACACAGGTATAGTTTTTTTGGGGTGGGATACATTCGCATGTATCTTTTGCTGGTTATATGCGTCTGCATGCATGACCTTACGCGGGCGCAGGAAAATATGATTCACCTGAAGCCCGGCTCCATAGTACCAACGGCAAATGCAGCTCGTTGGTTAGATAGTATGCATAAGGCAAATACCTCCGGACCGGCACAGGTACTCATGCATTTTAGTGCATTGCCAACCTCTGCCCAACGACAGTCACTAAAGGCAAAAGGTATAATACTGCTTGATTACGTACCGCAAAACACATTTACTGCAATGATTCAGTCGCCATTAACAACCGGTGACTTTGTTGATGCACCAGTGAACAGCATCATCAACATGCAAGCAGAATGGAAAGCAGACGATTATTTATGGAATAAGGTAAACGCGCAACAAGGCAATGTGCAGGTACTTGTTTCTTTTTATTCGACGATGGATGCCACTACTATAAAACAATTTATTGCAGGCATGGGCGGACAAGTGAAGCCGGGGCCAATGGAAAAATATAGCAGTTATAAAGTAATTATTGCTGCCTCAAAAGTGCGTTCGCTTGCTCTCTGGTATGGAGTGCGTTATATAAGCCCGGTTACGAATATGGTAGCGCTCGACCTTCAATCTCGTCCTGCTGTAAAAGGGAACATTGCTGCATCATCCGCTCAATATGGAGGTTTCGGGTTAAATGGCGACAGCGTTACTGTGGGTGTAGGTGATGATGCATCTGGCATTTACCATGCAGATATGAAAGACCGCATCACCGATTTTAATCCCTCCGCCGGGTCAGACCATGGAGAGTTTGTGAATGGAATAGTCGGCGGCGCGGCTAACCTGGACCCGCTTGCCGGTGGTATATCACCTCATGTGTTGCTGCTTGATCACTATTTCGACCTGATTTTACCGGCAACAGGGGCCATGTATAATGACTATAACATGACCCTAACTAACAATTCTTATGAGATCATAGAAGGCGATTGCAGTTATGCGGGAACTTATGATGTCTATTCGCAATTCCTGGATACGCTCTCCGTGCAATACCCCAATGTGCAGCACGTTTTTGCATCCGGCAATGACGGTAGTAACAATTGCTCGCCTTATCTGCCGGGCTTTGCTACGGTTGGAGGCGGCTACCAGCCTGCAAAAAATAATATTGTAGTGGGGAGCATCACAGATTATTTGTACGAGGCGGATGACGAATCGCGGGGGCCGGTAAAAGATGGTCGTATTAAACCTGAAATAGTAGCCATAGGCCTGGGGCCGTATTCTACCTATGGAATTGATCTTTATAAATGGTCGGCAGGAACGAGCATGTCGTGTCCGCAGGTGGTCAGCGGCCTCGCTGATCTCACGCAACGATACAAACAACTGCACGGCGGTGCGCAGCCACGGGCTGACCTGCTGAAGGCCATTGTGCTCAATGGAGCACATGATTTGGGTAATCCAGGGCCAGATTATAGTTATGGTTTTGGCGTACTGGATATGTATCGTTCATTGCTGATAATGGATAGCGGACACTACACCGGCAATACCATAAATAATGGCGATTCGCAGTCCTTTACCATTACGGTTCCCCCTAATACCGGCCAGATAAAGGTGATGCTTTGCTGGAATGATATCCCTGGAAGCCCGTCTGCTTCCAAAGAATTAGTAAATGACCTGGACCTTACCGTTTCCGACCCTTCATCAGCTATTCACCTGCCGTTGGTACTTGATCCTACTCCTGCTAATGTAAATAATATGGCAGTGGAACAACCGGACCACACAAACAATGTGGAACAGGTGGTAATCAATAATCCGGTGCCGGGCGCTTATATCGTTAAAACAAAGGGATACAGCATTCCTTATGGCCCTCAGCCTTATGTAGTAACCTACGACATCAGGGCCAATGGTTTAAAAATCACCTACCCGATTGGCGGGGAGCAAGTTTCTAATGCTCCCGGCGCTCTTGACAGCATGCGCATCTTCTGGGACGACGTGAGTGTTAGCAATACTTTTACCGTACAGATGTCGTCGGACGATGGCGCTAACTGGGTTACTATCGCAAATGATTTACCCGGGACGACACGGAACTGTGACTTTGTGCCTACAAATCTAAACAACAGCAAATGCCTCGCCCGCGTGATAAACAATGGAACCGGAGAAACCGCAACTTCAGCCCGCTTTTCCATCAATACCCAGCCGGTGATTAGCTTAGATACCGCGCAGTGCCCCGGCTACATAAACATACACTGGTCTCCCATTCTTAATACCTCCATGTATTACCTGCTGCGCAAAACGGGTTACTATATGCAGATTGTCGACTCAACAACAGACACCGCTTATTCATTCGGCGGAATGCCTTTGAATGAAAAGTCTTATGTAGCGGTGCAGCCGGTGGTAGAAGGTATGCCGGGCTACCGAGGCGTCGCTGCAATAGCGATAGCCAATACCGGGAATTGTACTAATCCGGTTTCCGCAGGTGACCTAATGATGGAAAAGATCGTATCTCCGCGCAGCG
>Ga0206890_1167_pt1 | contig 19885 bp, 21 predicted proteins | sample Alteio_BWOrgHeat_58_FD_152960 | JGI IMG/M metagenome (GOLD analysis project Ga0206890, IMG submission 152960) | Enriched cells from forest soil in Barre Woods Harvard Forest LTER site, Petersham, Massachusetts, United States - Alteio_BWOrgHeat_Nextera6 ... | reverse complement strand
GAGTATTGTTTTATTTCCATGTCCAGTCGTCTGTATTTTCACCGTTAAATACTTCCGGAATGATTAATAGATCGTCTTCATTCTTCGCCATTTCTTTAAAAGCTTTCTCCCATCCTTTTCTTTTAGATACAGGTGAAGCTGTAATAATAATATGGCGGCCTTTTACCTCTATTGATACATCAGTGTCTATATCACATTGAGTTAAAATACTTTTAGGGAGTATAATGCCTTTTGAGTTGCCAATGTTCCTTATGGTGGTATTCATGGATTAAAGTTATAACTTAGTTATAACTTTTGCAAATGTTCAAGTGCCCGAAAAGTTAATTAAAATTAGTTCGAAGTTTAAGCATTTTTTTCCAGGAGAGACCTTATACCCGTACATTCTCTATATTATGTACCTTTGCTTCATGCGTCGCATTGCTGCGGTATTACTACGGTCTTTTCTCCAGGGCCTGTTGTTACTAAGCCCTATAGCTATTACCGGCTATGTACTTTATTCTGTATTTACCGGTATTGATAATCTGCTGCCATTTGTGCGCTGGCGTGGCGTGGGCTTTGCCATTATCATTTCGGTGGTAACCATAGTGGGTTACTTTGGTACAAGGTTCTTCATAGGAAAATGGTTGTTTGACTCCTTTGCATACCTTATGGAGCACACACCTGGCGTTAAGTATATTTATTCGTCCGTGCGCGATGTGATCACATCATTTGTAGGCGATAAAAAGAGATTTAATAAACCTGTTTGGGTTTGTACCAATGTAAACCCGGAGATGTGGCGGATAGGATTTATGACCCAGGCAGATATGACCTATCTCGGCATGGAAAAGAAGGTAGCCGTGTATCTGCCCCACGCATATGCTATATCAGGTTGGGTCATCATAACAGATCGGACAAATGTGAAGCCCGTAAAAACAATGACTTCGGGCGAGGCTATGAAATTTGCGGTTAGTGGCGGAGTCACTATTGTAGAAGAAAAAGAAACCGATGAAACGAAAGATCAACTTTAGTGCCGGACCTGCCACACTACCTCTAACGGTGCTCGAGGAGGCGGCCAGGGCGGTACTGGAATATAACGATACGGGAATTTCCATCCTGGAATTATCGCACAGGAGCAAGGAATTTGCGGCCATTGTAAAAGAAAGCGAGACACTGGTAAAGGACTTATGCGGGCTTGATGATAACTATGAGGTGCTTTGGCTGCATGGTGGGGGCAGGCTACAGTTCTGCATGATACCGATGAATTTCTTGTCCGAACGGGATGCAGCTGGGTATATAGACAGCGGCCACTGGTCTGAAGAAGCCCTCGAGTATGCTGTTCATTATGGCGATGTGCAGATATTGGCTTCTTCAAAAGAGAGTAACTATGACCGCCTGCCCGAGTGGCCTACAGACATTCCGGAACAGCTTACCTATGTGCACTTTACGACCAACAATACCATTTTTGGTACACAGTGGCACCATATCCCCAAAACAGATGTGCCGCTTGTGGCTGATATGAGCAGTGACATTTTCTGCCGCAGGCACGACTATACGCGGTATGCCCTGTTCTATGCTGCGGTGCAAAAGAACCTGGGCACCCCGGGCATCGCACTTGTGGTGATCAACAAAGATATGTTCAGGCGGCAGGCACGGCTGGTGCCACCCATGCTGAACTATAAAGCACAGGCTGCGGAACATTCCATACTCAACACAGCGAATGTATTTGGCGTATACACATCCTTGCTGATGTTGCGCTGGATAAAGGCTAAAGGGATAGACAACATTGAAAAAGAAAATAAGAAGAAAGCACAATTGCTCTATGATGCTGTTGATAACAGCGGTCTATTTACACCTCACGTAAAAGAGAAAGCAGACAGGAGTATTATGAACGTTTGCTTCACCGCAAATACTCCTGAAATAGAAAAAGCGTTTCTTGCACGGTGCGAAGAAAATAATATTACCGGTATTAAGGGCCACCGATCGGTCGGCGGGTTTAGGGCTTCATTGTACAATGCTGTTTCTGTGGAAGATGTGGAAGTGCTGGTGAGGTTGATAAACCCCGACCTCTAAATGGGGTTCTCCAGTGCGAAGGAAAACCTAATAAATGAAAGAGTAATTTTTATTTAACAGTTTAAACTATTTTAACCAGATTTTTTACACCTTCGGGCTTATGGCAAATATCATTCCCTTTAAAGGCCTCAGGCCTACCAAAGAATTAGCAGCGGACGTAGCCACATTGCCATATGATGTGGTGAGTGTGGCGGAGGCCCGTGAATTCAGGAAAGATCCGTATAACTTTTACCACGTGACCCGCGCAGAAATAGACCTGCCTGAGCGTGTGAATGTGCATAGCCAGCAGGTTTATGACAAGGCCAGGGAAAACCTGGATAATATGATACGGGAAAAGATCCTGCAGCAGGATGGCGAACCCTGTTACTATATTTATGAGCTGGTGATGGATGGCCGTTCGCAAACCGGGCTCGTATGCGGATCTTCTATTGATGACTATAACAATGGCATAGTAAAAAAGCATGAGTTCACGAGGCCGGAGAAAGAACTGGACAGAATAAACCATATTCTCACCACAAGAGCGCAGACAGGGATAGTATTCCTTGCTTACAATGATTGTGAAAGTGTGCAGACGCTTATTGATGACTGGAAACAGGAGCATGAGCCGGCGTACGATTTTACAGCCCAAGACGGCATCCGGCATATATTTTGGGTTATAGATGACCGCCTCAAAATTGAGGCGATCACTCGTCATTTTGCACACGATGTCCCTTGTACCTATATAGCTGACGGACATCATAGGGCTGCCTCAGCCGCGAAAGTATGTAAGGAAATGACAGACAACGGCCATTATGTTGACGGGAAAGAATCCTTCAACTATTTTGTTACCTGTATATTCCCCGAAAGCCAGTTGCAGATTATGGATTACAATCGTGTGGCTAAAGATTTGAATGGAATGCTCCCGGCAGCATTTATCCAGTCGCTCGAAAAGGAATTTGAAGTATATAGATTAGGAGCCGATACCTTTAAGCCAGTGCACCCACATGAATTTGGAATGTACTTAGATAATAGCTGGTATAGGCTGGTGGCGAGGCCTGGCAGTTACACCACTGATCCGATAGGCGTCCTTGATGTAACTATACTACAGCAAAATGTGCTTGATAAACTCTTGGGCATTAAAGACCCTCGTGTAGATAAGCGTATAGATTTTGTAGGGGGCATTAGGGGGATGGAAGCATTGCAAAAAAGAGTAGATTCCGGTGAGGGTGCCGTGGCATTTTCACTATACCCGGTATCTATTCAACAATTATTTACCATTGCAGACAGCGGCAACGTAATGCCACCTAAAAGTACCTGGTTTGAGCCAAAATTAAGGGATGGGCTTGTGGTATATATGTTGTAGCGTTTAGCTGATGACGTGTGCCGTGATTATACGGCAAAACTCTCTCCGCAACCGCAACTGCGGCTGGCATTTGGATTACTGAAATGAAATCCTTTGCCATTGAGCCCGTCAGAGAAATCGAGGGTAGTATCGCAGAGATACAAAAAGCTTTTGAGGTCGGTAACTACCTTTACACCCTGGTCTTCAAAGACCTGGTCCCTGGGCTGGGCTTCATTGTCAAAGTCAAGCTTGTAAGATAAGCCGGAGCAACCACCCCCCACCACGCTCACGCGAAGAAAGTACTCATCCCCCAAGCCCGAATCCTGCTTCAGTTTATGAACTTTTTCCTTCGCTTTATCACTTACGTAAATCATTGTTACTTATTTTTTAGTCGAAAGTCCAAAGTATAAAGTCGAAAGCTTGTTAGTAACTTGTCTTCTAAAACTGATTACCAACTTATTTGTTCTTTTTGCTTTTTTACTCCTATCAATATTTCTCGCGACTTTCTACTTTCTACTTTTGACTTTCTACCATATATACTTAATGCACCTTCTTTTCAGCCACTAATTCCGGCAAGCCATTCTTCACGCGGTAATCATTAATAGCTGCCTTAATAGCGTCTTCCGCTAATACAGAGCAATGTATTTTTACCGGGGGCAGATTCAGCTCCTCAACAATATCCATATTGTCTATAGTCAACGCCTGATCGACTGTTTTGCCCTTAAGCCATTCTGTTGCCAATGAAGAAGAAGCAATAGCCGAACCGCAGCCAAAGGTTTTGAACTTGGCATCTTTTATGAGGCCGCTTTCCTCGTCCACTTCTATCTGCAGGCGCATTACATCGCCACATTCAGGAGCTCCTACCAGCCCTGTGCCTACGTTTGTCTTTGCTTTATCCAACGTACCAACGTTCTTTGGATTGGAGTAGTGGTCAATAACCTTATCTGAGTATGCCATTGTATTAATTTGAAAATTTGAAAATTTGGCAATTTGAAAATTTATTTGCTTTTCAATTACCCTTACTTTTTTATTAATGTTATTATTTTAAAAAACTCAGTGAAAATGCTTCTCTGAAAATCGAAAAGGCCATCCCGGAAATTTTCAAATTTTCAAATCGCTACATTTTCAAATTGCTAGTGGTGCGCCCATTCAATTGCATTAATGTCCACACCTTCTTTAAACATTTCCCAAAGCGGGCTCATTTCGCGCAGCTTTGTTACTGTTTCTTTTATGGCGTTTACCGTAAAGTCTATTTGTTCTTCTGTGGTAAAACGTCCCAGCCCGAAACGCAAGGAGCTATGTGCAAGATCATCACCAAGCCCCAGGGCCTTTAATACATAAGATGGCTCCAGCGACGCAGATGTACAGGCAGAACCGCTGGACAGAGCAATATTCTTATTAAAGCCCATCATCAGGCCTTCGCCTTCTACATATTTGAAGGAAATATTAGCAGTATGAGGCAGGCGATGTTCCCGATTGCCGTTCACATAAGTTTCTTCCAGCTCCATTAGGGCATTTTCCAGCTTGTCGCGCAAACCGCTCAGCCGTTTTGCCTCGCTTTCCATTTCATTCATGCAAAGCTCACAGGCTTTACCAAAACCTACAATAGCGGGTACATTCAGCGTACCGCTACGCATGCCGCGCTCATGGCCACCGCCATCCATCTGCGAAGTAACCTTTACACGCGGGTTTTTACGGCGCACATACAAAGCACCAACTCCTTTAGGGCCATACATTTTGTGGCCGCTAAATGCCATCAGGTCTATACCATCGGCATTCACATCAACTGGTATCTTTCCCACCGCCTGGGTACCATCAGTAAAGAACAGAATACCGTGCTTACGCGCTATCTTACTAATCTCCCGTATGGGCTGTACAACACCGGTTTCGTTATTACCATACATGATTGTGATCAGTATAGTCTTATCGGTTATAGCATTCTCAAGTTCCTTAAGATCGATCAGGCCATCTTCCTGAACATCGAGGTAGGTAACTTCGCCACCTGCTTTCTCAATGTGCTTACAGGTATCGAGCACTGCCTTATGCTCGGTAGTGCATGTAATGACATGATTGCCTTTGGAAGCATACATTTCATAGACACCTTTAATGGCAAGGTTATCGGCTTCTGTAGCGCCAGAAGTAAATATGATTTCTTTAGGATCGGCATTGATCAGTTTAGCAACCTGCTCACGGGCATAATCCACGGCCTCCTCAGCTATCCAGCCAAATGAGTGATTGCGGCTGGCTGCGTTACCAAACTTTTCAGTAAAATAAGGCAGCATTGCTTCCAGCACGCGCGGATCCATTGGGGTGGTCGCGTTATTATCAAGATATATTGGCAACATTAATTCCATAACTTTATCCCTCTCGGGGAATTTGGTACAAAGTTACGTCAAAAGCGCTACTTTCGACACTTGATCTAATTAAAGCTTTATATGTTCCCATCGCTAAAAACTATACACCTATGCTGAAAATGGAGCATCTTGGAATCGCAGTTAAAGATTTAGGAATTTCCATTCCTTTATTTGAACAATTATTAAATACACCCTGTTATAAAACAGAAGAAGTTGAATCAGAAGGGGTAAAAACCGCTTTTTTTCAAACCGGCGATGCAAAAATTGAGCTACTGGAAGCGACGACTGAAACCAGCACTATCTCCAAATTTATTGTTAAAAAGGGAGAAGGTATTCATCACATAGCTTTTGAGGTTGAGAATATTGGAGCGGAAATGAAGCGCCTTGCAGCCCTCGGTTTTGAATTGCTGAATGAAGCGCCTAAAAATGGCGCTGATAATAAGCTGGTATGCTTCTTACATCCCAAGACTACCAATGGAGTGCTGATAGAGCTCTGCCAGGAGAGGAAGTAAAAAGGGTTAAGGGTTAAAAGGTATATAGACAAACATAGAATTCAAAAACCAATCGTATTGCGACACTACAATTGGTAATGTTCTCTTTTTTATAGCGCTTCTACCCACTCCTTGACTACCTTTTTATAAAGGCTGTAAGACTCCTGCAAATCAGGAAAATGAAAGGGGAATTGCTGGGCTTCTTTTAATGCGGTTTCCAAAAGGAAGCCATCTTGTTTTGCAGTATAAAATATACCTTGCTCATTCAAATACCGGGCAAGATATTCCTGTTCGGTTTGCCCGGTTGTTGGTATGAGTATTGCTTTTTTCTGCACGGCTACCAGGTCCATGAGTGTCGAATAGCCACTTCGACAAATAACTATTCCTGCATTGCGCAATAACGGCGTTAAATATTGGTCTGTCAGGCGTTTATGGTACGTAATATGGGGTGGAATAACAGGCGGGGGTATGGCAGATTCACTACCCTCGATAAACACAACGTTACCTCCGTAATCTAGCACTTGCTGCCATAATATCCCAGATAAAATAGTTCGTTGAGGCTCTGGGCCTGATAGTACCACTAGTAAATTATCGCCGGCCAGTTTTTCTTTTTCAATGTTTTCAAACCTTGACAATAGCCCGATATATTTTGTGCCCCGTGGCAACATCCGGGTCTGTGATAGCTTGCCTGCCAAGTTGGGGATACCGGGATTGTCAACCACCCAAACGTTGTTAAATCGCTGCAGATAACTATAGTGTATTTTCTGCACCATTCGGTCTGTTGCGCTACCCATGCCGCTTTGTACCAGCAATTGATGGGTCATGATCACCGAGGGAATTTGCGAATGAAATAACCCGTAACGGTTATCTGAAATGATCCCGTCTATTTGCAAGTTTTGAGATAGTTCCTGTAACCATTTATGCTCACTGTTTATGGTTTTACAGATGCCTGGTAATTGAAATAGCAGACCTGCCTGGAGAAAACGGTTCCATTTCGAGTAAGTAATGTCATAACCGGGAAGATGGATAAAATCTATGTTCTCAAAGGTTTCTCTTATAAAAGATTGCTGGGAAGCATTACCGGCTACCAACGGTGTGCGCCCAAGCGACATGATATAACGAATGAGTGGGATACAACGGGCTGTATGTCCGAGTCCCCAATCAAGAGGGGCAATTAAGATTTTTTTAGGTTCAAGTGTTGGCAATAATTCCTATTTTTACAAAAGTATATTTTATGAAAACAAAGACAAGTAAGGCCTTTATTCTTATTATTTTTGCAATTATTTTTGCAGTGGTGGCACAAAGTTGTCATACGAGTAAGAAATGTGGTTGTGAGGCTGATCTCAACGGTGTTTACAAACACAAAAGATATAATTAAGGTAAACATAACATTATGTGGCAGGGAAATAATGTTTGGTTGCACTACGTGAAAAATATCATCGCCGCTGATATATCATCTGCCGTGTTCCTCGCATCTTACCTCCGGTACACCGGTATGAGTAAAGATTACGTATCCTCATTAGAGATCATAGACCTCCAGAAATATAAAATGATAAAGAAGGCTGATAAAGTGCGGGCTGCGCTGGCTGAACGAATGCATTTGCCTTTTGTTTTTGTAGTTGGGAAGAATTAGGTGAATGGTTGCTAGCGTCCTTCGTTCAATCTAATTTTTGAAATATTCGGATTATATTTTCTTTTTCCTTCATTTTTTAAATAACTTTAATCAGGTGAACGTGCCAGCATTCTAATATATAATTAAAAAAAATTCTCTAAAGCGACGAGAATATGTTGCTTTGAAGTGCGCTTTTTTTAATTTTAAGGCTTGTTGCGCTATTTCAAAATGGAATAAGGTGAAGCCTTGTGTAAAAACTATTAAATTGAACGTATGAAAATGCTAAATAAACCTGCATATAATAAGGTTGAAGAAACAGGTAAAGCGTACGATGTATCCCGCCGCCGTTTTTTTCAGCTTGCAGGTGGTGTTGCAGGCGCAGGTATATTGCTTTCTGCCTGTCACAAGAGATCCGGGCCAACTGATGTGTATATAGGTAGCGGAGATATTGCGCTGCTCAATTATTTGTACATTCTGGAGCAGGTGGAAGCCGCTTTTTATACGCAGGCGGTAACAACAAATTATTACGGCATAACTAAAAGCGAACTTGAGCTGCTTACGGATGTGCGTGACCAGGAAATAGCGCATAGAGAATTTTTACGGACCCTTCTGGGGGCAAACGCCATACCAGCAATAAACACTGCATTCAAAGGGGTTACTTTTGCAGAGCGTACCAGCTTTTTGACCAACGCTACACAACTGGAAGACCTTGTCATATCTGGTATAAATGGAGCTGCACCTTTATTCTCTGACACTGATTATGTGGTATCACTAGGCAAAATGGTAACCGTCGAAGCCCGTCATTCGGCGTATTTCCGTGACCTGAATAGTTATAATTCATTCGCCGACTCCACAATTATCGGTAGCACTGGATTAGATCAAAACAATACTCCTTCGAGTGTTTTGGGAATAGCAGAAAGCAATTATATCGTTACAAGATTTGACGCCAGCAAATTACCTAACTAGTTAGAAATCAGCTCATGAATTTTAGAAATATACTACAGGAAATAGAAAAGACAGACCCCGACATCTACGACAGGCTAAGTGGCCGTCGCCATATTTTAAAAAGCTTCGGCAGTAAAGTTGCCTTAGCTGCATTGCCAATAGCCCTCGGCTCGCTTTTCAAGAAGGCATATGGCCAGACTTCAACTGCAGGCATAGTTTACTCGCTGAATTTTGCTTTGGAGCTGGAATACCTGGAATACAATTTTTATTACCAGGGTAATAATACCGGAGGACTCATACCCGCCGCTGATTTGCCAGGGTTTCAAACTATTGCATCTCAGGAACTGGAGCACATCAACTTTTTAACCTCTGTGATCACTACCCTCGGTGGGGTGCCCTATACGCCCAGTAATTACAATCCAGCTTCTAATAATCCTGCTTATATTCCAACAGGCACTTACGATTTTACAGCCGGGAGTATCTTTCCAACGTTTTCAAACTACAGTACATTCCTTGTTTTAGCACAAACTTTTGAAGATACCGGAGTGCGTGCGTATAAGGGGCAAACACCCGTTTTTTTTGGATCAGCTACCCTCCTTCAGCAGGTGCTGGAATTGAGTTGCGTAGAAGGTCGCCATGCTGCCCACGTCCGATTAGTGCGGAGGATGACCGGTGCGGCTGCACCCGATTATCCTGCTCCATGGATAACAAATAATATACCGCCTATTGTGGCGCTACAGGCTAATTATTTGGGAGAAGATAATGTTACCCAACAGGGAGTTGTAATTACGTCACTGAAGGATATTACCGGCACTATTCCGGAAGCATCCGCAACAGCGGCATTTGATGAACCGCTATTGCAGTCAACAGTTACAAGTCTTATTGCCCCGTTTTTTCTGACTTAGTAGCGATGATCTTATAGTTTTAATAGGGCAGCTGTTCCACAGGCAATCGACTTCCTTTTTTGAATGTTCTGTGTAGAGCGGAGTGTTAAACTGTTCGCCTGACCCTGGAAGAGCCCGCAAAATAAGTCGCCACCTGGTATGCCGGATCAGGTTGAAAACGGAACGAAGTTCTGCAACTTATCTGTTTAGATAAAGGAGGTACTACATTATTTACAGCAAAATGTTACCTTTAAGAATTAAATTTCTCGTTATGCAATCAATCGTGCTTAATTTTCACAGCATACTCCGGTATTTTATACTTCTTTTCGCCGTCATTGTAGTTATACAGAGCCTTGCCGGCATTCTGGGTAAAAGAAAGTTCCTGAAAAGTAACAAAATGGGAGCATTAGCATTGCTTATTTTCTGTGATCTTCAATTACTGCTGGGCTTTGCTCTCTACTTTTTAAAGGGTTGGGCTTCAGTACTTACCAGCGGGGGCGCTATGGCAAATAAGTATAATCGTTTTTGGACGGTCGAGCATAGCGTTGGCATGCTCGTGGCAATAATTTTGGTACATGTTGGTTATGCTGCTGCAAAAAAAAATATGGATGATGCCCGGAAATTTAAACGGCTGTTGTGGTGTGTGCTTATTGCCCTTATTATTTTTGTAGGTACCATCCCATGGGCTCAAAGGGGTGAAATAGGCCGTCCGAATTTTCCAGTTATGTCGTCATAGCTCATGTTGAGAAAAATACTGCAGCCTTTTTATACAGCATATGTGCTCATCACGTTTTCTGTCAGCGTTCTTGCTACTTTTCCTTTTTTTGTTATCATAAGCCTAGGCAATAACACTGCAGCGCGTAAGGCTATATATACCATCATCAGGGTCTGGGCACAGGTATGGCTTTGGGTAATTGGGATGCCGCTTAAGAAGATTGGCAAACCGCCTTCAACAGGGCGGTACGTGGTTGTAGCCAATCACGTTTCCTACCTTGACACATTAGTCATTTTCCCTGCGTTGCCCAGTTATTTCCGCGCCTTGGGCAAAAAAGAAATATCCAAAATACCCGTTATCGGTTTTATATACAAGCAGCTGGTTATCATGGTTGATCGCAGCAGTACGCGCAGCCGGGCCAGGAGCATACGGCTGTTATGGCGGGTGCTGCGCAGGGAGGGAAATATCATCATCTTTCCGGAAGGCACATTTAATGAATCGCCCAATCCGCTAAAAGAATTCTACGACGGAGCATTCCGGCTGGCAATAAATACAAAAACATGCATATTGCCGATCGTATTCCCTGACACTATGAATAGATGGCACTACAGCGCCTGGTGGAAACTGTGGCCAGGAACAAACCGTGTGATTTATCTTTCACCAATAGAGACAAGCGGCCTTACCCTGGAAAACCTTGCAGAACTAAAGCAAAACGTATATTCGCTTATGGAAAAGGAAATAGTGAAATACAGAGTTCCGCCGCTTAAAAGAAAGGGACTGCATACATATTAAATTATTTATTACCCTGGTCAATGTAATATCCTGTAGGCCAGGTAAAAAATTCCGGCAAATGAAAGCGTCAATACCAGTATCACAAAAAAAAGATGGAACAATCTGTCACTCCGCATTCTCCAAATAATTTCTTAATTCAAGCCAAAATTCTACTCAAAGATACCCTAACAAGGGTTGATTGCCGGCTGAAAAGGCATAAATTTTAATTAAAGTTGCGAAAATCAGGATTTAATTATAAAAAATTCACTGAAAGTCATATTTTTATCGCTCGACAATCCATTTATCTTAAATTGTTAACAAGAACAAAAGGTTTATATGCAAAAAGGAATTTTAAGAAGCACATCAACGTTGGTAGCCGTAATACTCTTTGCCTTCAGTATTAATTCATATGGGCAAGATATTGTAAAAATAAGAAACCAGAATTACACCTCTTATTTTTCAAAAGCACAACACATTCCGGTATTGGTTGTCTATTCCTTAACCCCAGACCTGTTCAACTGTACCAGGATGAAGGGGGAGAATAATGCGAAACTGGGCCCTGATCCGCAAATACCTGACGCAACTACACTTACTGACGATTACAATAACTCCCTGTTCGACAATGCGCAGATGATGTCGCCCGAAGAGAATACCTGCGACAGGGACGCTTATACCGAAAGCTTTTACTTTACGAACGTAATGCCCATGCCTAAAGACCTGTATAAGGAATTATGGGACAAGCTGCAGGATAAAGAAATTGTAAAGGCAAAGAAATTCAAGAAAATAAAAGTGTTCTCGGGCACGGTGGGCCGCAACTGGGTGATAGGCCGCGATGCGAACATCATTGTTCCTGAATGGTGCTGGAAAGTGATATACATACCCAGCACTGATGAATACCTCTGCTACCAGTTTCACAACATAGAGCCGTATAATGCTAAAGATAACCTTGCCAACCACAAGGTTGACATCAATACAATAGAATCATTGGCAGGGGTGCATTTTGTAAATGGCGTTATCAGCGCTCCTTACGTAACTGCTACCGCTAGTAATTAATACCGAAAATGGGCTAAAAACATTTTAATAAAAATGAAAGGTGAAACAGGATATTATCTATCCTGTTTTTCTTTTTCCTGTTCGTTATTATTTAATCTCTTTCTGCCTGCTTTTTTTAAAGCGTTGTCTATAAGAAATTCTATCTGGCCATTTACGCTGCGAAATTCGTCAGCAGCCCACTTTTCAAGAGCTTTGTATACATCTTCATCTATCCTTAGCACAAATGTTTTCTTTGCAGCCACCAGCCTGTGAATTATTGGTATAATGATCCTGTATTCAGTACAGGCTGTGCCCCTCTTTCCCCACAAAGCACTACCATCAGGTTGCTTACCATGGTCGCTTTCCTTTCTTCATCCAGTTGCACTATTTGCTTTTTACTCAGCTGCTCCAGCGCCAGTTCTACCATGCCTACAGCGCCCTCCACTATTTTGAAGCGAGCTGCTACAATAGCTGACGCCTGCTGGCGCTGCAACATAGCCCCCGCGATTTCCTGTGCGTAGGCCAAGTGGCTTATGCGCGCTTCTTTTATGATGATACCCGCAGTCAGCAGCCGGTCGTTGAGCTCAGTTACCAGCATTTCATTCAGCTTGACGCCGCCTTCGCGAAGTGTGATGGAAGCGTGTTCATCTTCAATGTTGTCGTAAGCGATGCCCATCGTAAGGGTGCGGAGTGCAGCCTCGCTTTGCATTTTTATGAAGGCATTGTAGTCTGCCACATCATAAGCCGCTTTATAGGTGTCTTCTATCTGCCACACTATAACAGCGGCTATCTCGACCGGGTTGCCCATTTTGTCATTTACTTTTAGTATAGGTATGGCCATGTTTTGCACGCGCTGCGTGAGCCTGTTGGCCGTATAGAAAGGGTTGACAAAAAACAAACCATTGTCTTTTACCGAGCCCACATACTTGCCAAATAAGTTGAGCACGCGTGCATTATTAGGCTGCACAATCATGAGCCCCTTCCATATAAACATGCAGACGCCACAGGATACCATGGCGGGGATGGCATACGCTCCCTGGTTAGTGCTGCCGATTTGAACGAAGCAGTAAATGGCAATAGCCATAAAAACTAAAGATAGCACCAGGGCCAAATAGCCGTTTGTTGGTTTGAGTATTTTTTCCATTGTCGGGAATTGTTTGATATCAATTCAATATCAAAATTATATTATTTTCTGAATAAACAAAAAATATCTTTTTGTTAAAGGGTTAATGAGTGCTACACCCTGACATTTCCGAGCACTTAGAGAAAGTGATATTTTTTCCGCAGACCTTGCAAGCGTCCCTCCTGCGCTGAAGCTTCGGTGGGCAAAGGAAAACATTATAAAAAAATTGACGATAAAAACATAACATTTCATAACATTTCATAACGTTGAAAGCAAAAAAACGGGTGTTATTGAATAATTCAATAAATTCTCATTTCGGCAATTCAATAATTTGGCGATTTTATTTACTGGTTGAATTTTTAGGTTATTTGGCTCGAACGTAAAGGTCTGCTTTTCTAATTTTATTTGCGTACTGCTACGGGTAGTAAAATTTCTACTATCTTTTTATTTGATTGATAATGAGTAAGTTGTGTTGGTTTCATTTTGTGAATTCTGCGGAATATCAGAAGCAATCTATGCCCTGGAACAGCGGAAAACATGTAATCGACAAAATTTAAACATTGAACATTATGGTAACCGGTGAAATAAAGCTAAGCTAGTATCTTCCACTTTTATTTCAGTAATCTTTGAATGACCAGCCGGGATTGTTCAGTCTATCCTGGGACTGAGACTTGTTGACGGCATTGATTTGCACAATGGTATTATTTTTATAACCATTAATAAAACATCAACATGAAATATACTTTTATGGTGTCTGCACTGCTTATTGCCGCCAATCTGCTGTTATCGTGCAATGGCAGTGGCAACAGTACTGTTCCTGCATATACGCCCTCCGGCAAAACGGATACCTCTGTCTATACCGGCAACACCGAACCGGCTATGGCCAAAACTGACCGCGGACGAGAGATTTTTGAAACAAGATGCATGGCTTGCCATGGGCAAAACGGCAATGAGCGGCAAGACAATGCCGCCAACCTCCAGTTTAGCCGTTTGGACAGCATAGGGATCACGCAGACCATAAAAAACGGCAGGGGCGTAATGCCGATGTTCAAAGAAGTTATTGCAGACTCAGACATCGGGCATTTGGCTGTTTATGTTAAAAGCCTTAGGAAGTAAGCCCGGTTTCGCCTGATGGCCTGGAAGGCATCGTCCTGCGCAAGTAATTTTGGCTGAAGCCATTATTTATTTATTTGACACCCCGACCTGAAGGCCGGGGCAATTTAAAATCCAAATTTGACGAGCACGATTTGTCATACACCGCATTTACACATGTTCCTATTATCCTACTTTAAGCTGTAGTTTTGCTGCATTAAATCAGATTTCTTGCAAAACATACTGATCATTGATGATGAAGAAAAGCTGCGGGCATTGCTCCGGCGCATCATTTCACTGGAGGGTTATAAGGTCCTGGACACCTCCACTTTAGGCAGGGCCAGGCAGGTTTTGGAAAACCAGAATATTGATATTGTCCTGTGCGATGTCAAACTGCCGGATGGGAATGGAGTAGATTTCGTAAAAGAGGTTAAGGAAAATTATCCCACAATAGAAATAATATTACTGACTGCTTACGGCAATATCCCTGACGGAGTGCAGGCCATAAAAAATGGAGCGTTTGACTACATAGTAAAGGGCAACGACAATGATAAGATACTGCCGTTGCTGAGCAGGGCCGCCGAAAAAACGGCATTGCAGAATAAGGTTAAAAGCCTGGAAAAACTACTGGGGAACCAATTTAGTTTTGACCGGATCATTGGCGGGAGCGATTCTTTGAATGATGCGATCCGGTTGGCAAAAAAGGTTGCGCCCACTAACGCACCGGTATTGCTTACAGGTGAAACGGGAACCGGGAAGGAAGTGTTTGCCCAAGCCATACACTTTGCGAGTGACCGGGCAGGCTTTCCGTTTGTGGCATTCAACTGCAGCGCCCTGAGCAAAGACCTTATGGAGAGCGAGCTCTTCGGGCACAAAGCGGGCGCATTTACCGGGGCCACAAAGGATAAAAAGGGATTGATAGAAGAGGCTAAGGGAGGAACACTGTTTCTTGATGAGATAGGCGAGATGCCCCTGGAATTGCAGCCAAAGGTGCTGAGGTTCCTGGAAAATGGTACTTATTACCGGGTAGGCGACGCTACCCAGCGAACTACGATAGTGCGCCTGATAGCCGCTACGAATATTGACCTTCAAAAAAAAATAGAATCGGGGCAATTCAGAAGCGACCTCTTTTACCGGATAGCTGTTTTCTGTATCAAGCTGCCATCACTAAAAGAACGGGATAAAGATATTTTGCTGCTTGCAGCGCATTTTTTGAATGTATATTCCCTCAAGACCAACAAACAAATAACAGGTATTTCACAAGAAGCATCCAATGTGCTGTTGCAGCATTCATGGCCCGGGAATGTTCGGGAGCTGAAGAATGTAATAGAGCGCGCAGTGATTCTTGAGGATTCGTCAATACTTACTGTAAAAAGCCTGCCGTTTGAATTACAACAGGCGACAATGCCGATTTCCTCTGAGGCAGGATCTACTGCTTTGTTTCTTTCCACGATGGAGAAACAGCATATTCAAAAAGTGCTTAAGTATACAAGTGGAAACAAGACCGAAGCTGCGCGGCTTATGGATATTGGGTTAGCGACGCTGTACAGGAAGATAGAAGAATATGGTCTTAAGTGAAATTGTTGATCGAATACAATTTTTGAATGATTAAAAGCGCCAAATTCATTGCGGGCAATGCAATGATTATATAGCCTTAAGGCAAGCGATCAAAGTCTCTTTGCTAAAATTCCTCCCACTTTGATGCAGCAACCTTCTCATTTCGGGAAGGTTTTTTATTTTCTGTCGGCTTGTTTTCCTGTTTAATAACAGCTACAAATAAGAATTTTATTTTTTGACTAGACTAAAAATTAATATTGGCATGTTATTTGCTCGTAACGAAGGTAATATACTAGTAGTATAATTTGGTATATAAAATTTTTATGAAAATGTAAGCTGAAAACACGAATGGTTAGGGAACGGTGACAAAATGAGTGCATTACATGACTAATGCCTTCAACTGATTGGCAGTTTTCCATCAAATTTGGCGTTTCCGGAAAGCATGGAATGATTTTTTAACATTTAAATTAAATGAAAGCATGAAATTTGAAAAAGCGAAAGAGTTTATCTTACGAAAGCTTGAAAGGGAATTGTCTAAAAATCTTGTTTATCACAACGTAGAGCATACAAAGGATGTTTATAGTTCTGCAGAGACACTTGCCCGGTTGGAAAAGATTGAGGGAGAGGACCTCACCTTGCTGCTTACGGCAGTACTGTTTCATGATGCGGGCTATTTAGTGACACCGAAAGAGCATGAGCAAATTTCCTGCGGGTTTGCCCTGAAATATTTGCCTGATTACGATTACACTTCCAGGCAAATAAAACGCATTTGTGCCATGATTATGGCTACCAGGATTCCACAGACGCCGTACAATAAACTGGAGGAAGTAATTTGTGATGCCGACCTATACTACCTTGGCCGGGACGACTTCTTCGCGACAGGCGACAGGCTCTATGAAGAATGGTACCTGTATGGTATCGTGATTAACGAAAGTGAATGGAACAGCCTCCGGGTGCGGTTTTTAGAGCAGCATCGATATTTTACAGGATCGGCTAAGAAAATGCATAACGCTAAGAAGAATGAATACATTGCCATAATAAAGGACCAATTAAAAAACGGTGGCAAAATAGTTTCCGTAAGGTGAGACGCAGCCTTTTTCAACCGCCTGGTTCGTTTACCTTGACAACCTAGTAATGGCCGTTAATTTGCTTTCTCAAAATGAGAACTAAACGCTCTCATTTTGAGAAGGCTATCCCCGTTTGTAACCGCTGGCAGAAAATAATAGGTGGCTGCCCGCCAATAGATTCAATACTCTAACCGTCAAGAGAAATTTCCCCTTCTATAAGGCACTTAAATTGCTTTACCTGCGCAGAACCCAGATAGCTATCGGGTTAAGGATAGCATGATGCAGCTAATGATGAGCATCACTTACTAACCTAACCAAGGTCATAGAGGGTGGGCAACAAAGCTAATTTCTTTGTAAACATTAATAAAATGAAAAATAAAATTCAAATAATAAACCTTATCTGCTTTATGACTCTCGCGTTCAATAGCTATGCTAAAAGCCAGACGGGGATTTATTTGACCGCATCAGACTATGAACGGAAACACCTAAGCTACGAAACGGACAGCAGTAATATACGCCTGAATAATTCCGTTTGGGAGATGCCCTATATAACCGTTAAGGAGCATGGCAAAAAACACAGGCTTAATAAACGCGATATATATGCCTATATAGATGACGGAAAAAAAGTCTATAGGTTTTATAAAAACGAGGTATACTTTATTGCAGAGGCAGGAAATATAAATGTTTATGTGCAGACGGAACGGATTGCCCTTGGTAAGGGTTACGAAGTAAAGCTCCATTACTATTTCAGTACATCTGCGGAAGGGGCAATTATGCCACTGACTATTGCAAACCTCAAGAATGAGTACCGCAATAATGGACGATTTATTGAACTTTTAGACGAGTTTTTAAATAATGGTAACGTAACCAACCCCCAACCCCTAAAGGGGAGTGCACTGAGATCATTCATTGAACTTTTGAATAAAGATTAAACAAAAACAATGGTATAAAAAAGTCGAAAAAAGAATAAAGCTCCCAATGACCTTGACAAGCGTACTCCCGTTTAGGGGTCGGGGGTTAAACCTAAATAAATAGAAGTATATGCTGGTAACAACTGTATTAATCGTAGGAACACTAATCGGCTTTTGGTTGCTCTATAAATCAATAGGCTGGTTTGAAAAAATTTGAAAAGTATCGTCAACCTTAAAAAAATTAATTGTATGGGAGGCTTGTTTGTTATTGCGCTGTTGACCTTTTTCTATATGGTCTATGTTTTAGTTAAACCTGAAAAATTCTAAACTATTATAAAATAAATTTTACATGAATCCTCAAATACTGGGAATTGTTGTGATGTTTGTCGCAACATTGTTACTGTCGGTGCCCATAGGTAAGTATATCGCGAAGGTATACGGCGGGCAAGGCGTGTGGACTGATTTTATTTTCAATCCAATTGAGCGTTTATTCTTTAAGGTCTCGCGAATAGATCCGGTTAAAGAAATGACCTGGAAGCAAAGCCTGGTGGCCTTGCTTTCATTGAACCTGATCTGGTTCTTATGGGCTATGTTCTGCCTGCTCAACCAAAGCTGGCTGCCAATGAACCCGGATCATAACCCTAACATGACGCCCGACCTGGCGTTGAATACCGCAATCTCTTTTATTACAAATTGTAATCTGCAGGATTATAGCGGAGAGACAGGCGTATCGTACTTCACGCAGGTATATGGCCTCATGTTCCTGCAGTTTGCATCCGCAGGTACCGGCATGGCTGCAGCCGCGGTGGTATTTAATGCATTAAGAGACCGAACGACAGAGCAATTAGGGAACTTTTATAACTATTTTATAAAAAGCTGCACCCGAATACTTCTGCCAGCCTGCATACTCATCGCGACCATTCATTTATTTGAAGGGACGCCCATGACCTTTAAAGGCATAGACACGATGATGTCCGTGCAAGGAGATACGATGCACGTGAGCCGCGGGCCGGTGGCTGCATTTGTGGCTATAAAACATGTAGGTACCAATGGCGGCGGTTTCTTTGGCGCTAATTCAGCGCATCCGTTTGAGAACCCTACCTATCTTTCCAACATTGTACAGATGATTGCACAGATTCTCATTCCGTTTGCTATGGTGTTTGCCTTTGGTTTCTATTGCAATAAAAAGAGGCTGGCATGGGTATTCTGGGGCGTGATGACGGTTGGGTTCCTATGTTTAGTTATTCCTGCTATACATGCGGAAATAAATGGCAATCCCTATATCGCTCAAATGGGGATTACACAACCCGGGGGGAATATGGAGGGGAAAGAAGTACGCTTCGGCGCTACGGCATCTGCATTCTGGTGTATTGCCACAACCGTAATATCTACAGGGTCAGTGAATAGTATGCATGATAGTTTTATGCCCCTATCGGGAATGAATATGTTGCTGGGAATGATGATCAATTCGTTTTACGGAGGGGTAGGTGTTGGGTTTCTTAACTTCTTCATCTATGTGATATTGGCGGTTTTTATCGGCGGCCTGATGGTTGGACGGACGCCGGAATTTATGGGCAAAAAGATAGAGGCACGGGAAATGAAAATTGCTATGATCATAGCCTTATTTCACCCCTTCCTGATACTGGCATTTACCGCTATAGCCAGTTACTTTACGGCACATGACACAAACATGGGCTGGTGGTTTGCTGATGCAGCGGGAAAACACAATGCCAGCGGATGGCTCAACAACCCTTCTTATCATGGGTTCAGTGAAATGCTCTATCAATATACTTCCTGCTCAGCTAACAACGGCAGTGGGTTTGAAGGCTTAGCGGACAATAACCCGTTCTGGAATATCACCGCCGGTATCGTTTTGCTTTTTTCAAGGTACCTGCCCATAATAGGTCCGGTGGCGATAGCGGGCCTGATGGCTAAGAAGAAATTCATCCCGGCGAGCAGTG
>Ga0206890_1166_pt1 | contig 19886 bp, 20 predicted proteins | sample Alteio_BWOrgHeat_58_FD_152960 | JGI IMG/M metagenome (GOLD analysis project Ga0206890, IMG submission 152960) | Enriched cells from forest soil in Barre Woods Harvard Forest LTER site, Petersham, Massachusetts, United States - Alteio_BWOrgHeat_Nextera6 ... | reverse complement strand
CATATTCCTCGCGAATAATATTCAGCACGGCCTTCATTTTGTATTCACGGTCAACGAGGTTGATCATTTCGATCTCGGCGCCTACCAGGTCGATATGTGCCGGGAGAAGATCAAGATTAGGCGTTTCAGTTTTTTGAATAGCCTCGTGCGGATCAATATTATTGATGATGCACTCGTAGATGCTGTTCTTTATTGTGCGGGGGTCAAAGCCTATACCTGATGTTGAGTTAGCTTGCGGGTCAGCATCAACCAATAGTGTTTTATATTCGAGGACCGCTAAACTTGCAGCCAGGTTGATGGATGATGTAGTTTTTCCTACGCCGCCTTTTTGGTTGGCTAAAGCAATAATTTTACTCATTCTGTTTGTTCCAATCTTGATTACAGGGAATAGGTTTTATACCAACGGAAAATGAGAACGGAAATTTCTATTTTCGCAAAGGTATTTTACCGGGCTAAAGATACGCATTTAAACAATTCGGAAATCCACAGCTTGTGTTAACTTACAAACAAAAAAGCTGAAAGCAGAAAGCGAAAAGCATAAAGCTGTTCAGGAAAAAAATAAAAAGCTTTAAGCTTTGTGCTTTAAGCCTTAAGCTAAAAACATGGTCACCATCATATCATCAACAAACCGTCCCGGAAGCTCAACACTAAAGCTGGCAAAATATTATCAAACTAAATTCATCGAAAGGGGTATAGATGCGGGTCTGCTATCGCTCACCCAACTGCCTCCCAACCTGATCGCGACTGATCTTTACGGTAAAAGAAGCGCCGAATTTGAGCCGATACAGGAGATTGTGACGCAAACCGAAAAATTTCTGTTCGTCATCCCCGAATACAACGGCAGTTTTCCGGGTGTGCTGAAGGTTTTTATCGATGCGTGTTCTTTCCCCGAGAGTTTTTATGAAAAAAAGGCGGCCCTAGTTGGCTTATCTTCTGGTAAATATGGAAATATAAGGGGAATAGACCATTTTACGGGAGTTTGTCACTATCTACATCTGAATGTTATGGCTTTAAAGATTCACATAGCCAACATCAGAAGTGAATTAGATGGTCAGGGAAATATTCACAAAGAAGACACGCTCAAGTTTGTGAATGAGCAGATTGATAAGTTTATCAGGTTTTAGTTGTATCAATCAGATACTTCCTCCGTTTATCAACTTCGCCATAATAAACGCAGCAGCTGCGGCAAGGGCACCGATGATCAATACCTTTAATGCTCCTGAAAAAGGCGGCTGGCCGGTTACCTTACTTTTAAAATACCCAAATACAAATAAGCATACCATGGTGATGGCACATGAAAAATAAAGGGCCCTTTGTGAGTCGGCGATAAAAAAATATGGGGAAAGCGGGATGATACCACCGACAATATAGGATAGCCCGATGGTAATAGCGCTTTGCCGCGCCCTGTTTGCTTCAGGCTTTTCGAGGCCCAGTTCGTACCGCATCATAAAATCTACCCATTTATCCTTATCCTTGGCCATTTCATTTGCAACGTCGTTCTGCAATTGTTCAGATAACCCAAATCCTGCAAAGACTTCCTTTACCTCGGCTTTCTCCTGTTCTGGCACACGTTCAACCTCATCATATTCCCGCTGCAACTCGGATGCATAATGATCAGCCTCGGTTTTGCCGGCTAAAAAACCGCCGAGTCCCATCGCTATAGAACCTGCAACAATTTCGGCGATGCCCGCTGTAACAACAATGCCTGAGGAATTAACAGCGCCGCTCAAACCCGCAGCTAACGCAAAGGGTACAGTTAACCCATCCGACATACCGATCACAATATCGCGGATAGTATCAGAACTTTTTAAATGATGTTCGTGGTGCATTCAATAAATGTACAGGCATAATATTTATTATTGGCATAAAAGTATAATTTATGATTAGTCTGAATTAGCGATTAGATTTTAATTGAAGAAGTATTTATATTCGCGGGCTATATCTAAATCTTATTACATGAAGTATTTTTACACATTTTTGTTCTCAGCCTTACTATTTCCATTTTTCTCTTATGGGCAAAATAATTACAAACCAGGGCTTGTAGTTACTTTAAAGGGTGATACAATTCGCGGTTTTATCGACTATAAGGAATGGGAAAATAACCCAATAAGCATAACCTTTAAAACCACATTAACTGCTGCTGCGCAAGTATACACATCAGGTGAGATCGGGTATTTCAAAGTTGGCAAATCCGAAGCTTATCAAAAATATAATGGTCCTATCAGTATGGACGAAATCAATGTAAACCGCATTTCCAGGGGCAGGGATACAACGGTTAAGACGGCGACCGTTTTTTTAAAGATCGAGCAGGATGGTCAATTCATCACCTTATATTCATATGCAGATAATTTAAAAAAGCGATACTTTGTGTCAGAAAAGACAAATAAGGAACCATTTGAATTGATATACAGAACTTATTTCAACACTGAATTGGATAATAACCAAACGATAAATGAACAAAAATATAAGGGGCAACTGATCTATTTATCATCAAAATATAATGGCAATTCTGATGCCCTAAAGTCGATAATTGAAAACGCCGGTTACGGCCAGGAATTGGTGGATGTTGTTGCCAAAATAAATCACTCAGTCAGGCAGGCGAGGACTCATACTAATCCGGGTACCTCTTTTTATGCCGGAATCAGTTCAGGAGCGACCTTCATTAAACCCCCCAACGCTGATATTGCAAACTTTGATCCTCACGTGTCACCGGTTAATTCTTACCTGCCAAGGATCGCTATTGGGATTAATGCTTACACAAATCCTGATATTGGCAGGTTGGTATTCAGGGGCGAAATTGCAGTTCAAGCCAGCAATTTTAAGACTTACTATAACGAATATATGTACAGTAGCGCCAGATCGTATTTCACTGTAAATCAAAAAACAATATCCTTTAATCCGAATGTTCTCTACAATATTTATAATTCAGATCGCTTTAAATTTTATTTGGAAGGCGGAATTTCTGCTAATTTTTCAAAATATGACAACATTGCTTCCTACAATGGACAATATAAGGAGACACAGAGCAGTAACATTATTTATGCCAGCAACTGGTTTTCATTTCCACTATCTACAGGAATTATTTTGAATAAAAAGATCGGCATATTTGTTACTTATACAGTACCTACTGCAATTACCGGAGCGAGCTACAGGTACAATAGTACCCAACTTGGCATTAATTACATTTTTGAGCACAGGAAACAATAGCCGCTTCCATAGTTTTTTCTTCAGCTTTGTATTACCTGGTATCAGTGAATGCATTTGAGACCCATTTAGCAGTGTATCAAATTCTTTGCGATAGAATTAAATTTATTCCGAAGTAAACAGTTATTTTTGTTTTAACCTGATTGATGCCTATGGCAAAAATATACTTATCCGCAATTCTTATTTTTGCCTTCAATACCATTGCTTTTGCGCAACAGAATTCCACCGACCACAAAGGCGACACGGTAAGGCATTTGCAGGCGGCAACTGTGAGGGGTTATTTAATTGAACAGCCTGTTCTCAGCGTCCCGGCGTCAGTAAGCGTATTAAGCCCTGATCAACTAAAACTTCAGCCTGAAAATTCCCTGGTGTCTGCATTAAATACAGTGCCAGGCGTACGCATGGAGGAACGCTCGCCGGGGAGTTACCGTTTATCTATAAGAGGGAGTTTAATCCGTTCCCCGTTCGGCGTCCGAGATGTGAAGATTTATTTTGATGAGATACCACTCACGGATGCGGGCGGTAATACTTATCTGAATGCCATCGATGTAAACAGCGTGCAGGGTATCGAAATATTGAAAGGACCCGATGGCAGTTTGTTTGGCGCTAATTCGGGCGGGGTGGTGCTGGTTCACCCGGTCAATCAGTATGATCATAGCAATTTTATCTCTGCGGGATTAAATGCAGGTTCGTACGGGCTGTTTCATGAGAATATCGCGCTACAAAATAATAAGGGGAACAACCAGCTGAATATAAATGAGGCTTACCAAACCTATAATGGTTACCGGCAGAACAGCTACATGCAGCGCAAGTACCTGCAAGCGGTTGATAAGCTGACATTCTCCAAAAATGACCAGTTAAAATTTCTTGGATTCTATTCTGACCTGAGTTATGAAACACCCGGCGGACTAACCTTAAGCCAGTTTCAAACCGAACCGCAAATGGCAAGGTTACCTACACCTACCATACCAGGTGCTGTTGAGCAAAAGGCGGGTATTTATCAAAAAATGCTTTTCGGCGGGCTTGTAAACGAAGTCCATATCACCGACAGGATAAAAAATGTGCTATCCGTTTTTGGAACTTATGTTGATTTTGCAAACCCGTTTATTACCGATTACGAAAATCGCTATGAAGGCACTTATGGTTTGCGCACTTATTTTGAACTAAGTGGCAAGCCGGATACCGTGATCAACTGGAAAGTGAATTTGGGTGTTGAATGGCAGCAAACCAATTCGGATATTAATAATTACGGGAACAGGTTTGGGGTGAGGGACACGGCGCAGACGCTGGATAAGATCAATACCAACCAGCATTTTATTTTTGCTCGTTATTTGGCCGATATCAATAAGCGCCTGCATATAGAGGCTGCAATGAGCCTGAATTTTTATGATTATGAATTCAGGAATGTGTTTCCCAATAACGAGACGGCCTTTACCAATCGCCATTTTACCCCGCAGCTGATGCCACGTATTGCTTTATCATACCAGCTTACCAACGATTTTATCTGGAGGGCATCGGTAAGTCGTGGGTATTCGACGCCGACGACTGCTGAAATACGACCCACAGATCACGCCATCAACACCGGCCTGCAAGCTGAAGACGGTGTAAACTACGAAACAGGTTTCAGGCTGCGAAATTCGGATGAAAGCGCATTCCTGGATGCTTCTGTTTATTATTATGACCTGCATAATGCCATCATTCCGCAGGAAGACAATAACGGAAATACTTTTTATACCAATGCAGGCGGCACAAGCCAGCCGGGATTGGAGATATATTTTACCGACTGGCTGATCCGCCAAAATAATACGGACTTTATTCGCGGCTTGCAATTTAATGAGTCGGTGACCCTGAATAGATTCAAGTTTACAGATTATCATACAGCAACTGGCAATTTCACTGGAAATCAGCTGACCGGAGTACCGGGACAGGTATTTATTACCAGTATGCAGGTAAGACTGCCGAGCCGTTTTTATGTATTCGCAGAATATAATTATACTGCACGCATCCCGCTGAAAGATGACAATACGGTTTATGCCGATCACTATAATTTAGTGCAAGCCAAAGCAGGATGGGATACCGCAATAGGCCACAAAACCCGTTTGGGTATTTATGCAGGTGTTGATAATGTGTTGAATGAAAAATACAGTTTGGGGGACGACCTGAATGCTACCGGAAACCGCTATTACAACGCCGCCGCGCCACGCAATTACTATATCGGATTGAGTGTAAGGCTCTGATTGGTTGAGCGATAAAGGCACTTGTTGTACATGTGCCTTTATCGCTTCATAGGTTATTGATTAACTAGTTCAGTAACGTTGCTGCCCCGGCCTTTGTTGTCAAAAGCTTTAAATTTTACAATTGATTTTTCATTTGTAACGGGATTGTTATAAATGCTGCTTTTAGTATCAGGGTCCTTGCCGTTGGTGGTGTAGCGGATGGTTAAACCCGGGAACTGTTCATTTGCCAAATACTTTCCATTCTGTAAAATTACGCCAGGTTTTGGTATGCGATAACCAAACCCCCCATCGATGTAATCCAGTCGCGGGAGCTCTCTTTTTCCCAATACATTTAAGAAATTAACCCATGCCTGATCGTAAAGCGCGTCGCTTTTTGCAGGGTCTTTTTCTGTAGCCCAATCCGGGTCCTTTGCCCAGGCGCGTTCGGCGAAGCCAAGCAATCGCGGCAGCAACATGTACTCGAGGCGCTGTGTGCTTTTTATGTTTTCGCCCCAAACGGCACTTTGGATGCCAATGATGTTACTCTTGCCGTAATCAGTTAGGCGCTGCTTGCCGATAAAGATATTGCGGTTAAGCGGCAGGCCGTTTCTGTCGACTTTAGAGTTCTTAAAATAATCATAAGGGATAAAGGAGAATGGTTTATCGATATCTGAAAATGCGCCCCAATAATAGCCGGGCTCATCAAATGATTTATAATGCGCCATATCGAAATAAAGATTGGTGACGCAGGTGAGCACCACTTTATACCCGGCATTAGCCAGCTTGTAAGCCAGGTCCTCGTTGCCATCACCAAGGGTATTGTTCCATACTTCGGTTTGCAGATGCTCGGGCATAAAATCCGGGTTAGGGATGTAAACCGGGTTGCCATCAAGGGTAGTTCTGCGCAGTGCCATTTCCTCCCAACCAGAAAGAACGAGGCCCTTTGTCTTTACCAATTGATTAACCCTGCCATAGAAATAATACCATAAATCGCTGGTGCTTTGTATTTCGGGGTGATTTGCTTTCAGGGTCAGATAAGCAGGAGATTTTTCCCAAACATGGGCGGGCACTTCGTCACCACCAAAATTAATGGTATTTAGCGGTGCACCAGCTTCTTTATAAATGCTGACGATGTCGCCGATAACTGTCTCGACAAAATTATAAGTTGATGGGAGGGATACATCTATAATGTTATCCTTCCAGTATTGATTTGAGCTATAGTCTGATTTATCATTGGGATCGCTTAACAAATAGCGCGAAGCCTCATCCTTTTTGCCTTCGGCCATTAACCGGTCATAGCGTGCATTCATTGCTTTAATAGCAGCGCGTGCATGGCCGGGTGACTCGATCTCCGGCACTACAGTGATGTGCAGGTTGTTGGCATATTTCAGTATTTCGATATAATCAGCGCGGGTATAATAGCCGGTGCCGGTGGTATTATTTACATCGCCGCCTGAACCATGTGAGGCAGGCAAGTGATTTTTGCTGTCGAGGGTATGACCACGGTGTGCGCCTACTTCTGTTAATTCTGGCAGTGATGGCAATGCCAAACGCCAGCCTTCGTCCTCGGTGAGGTGCATGTGGAGTACATTAAGTTTGTACAGGGCCATCACATCAAGCAATTTCTCCACTTCCGCTTTAGGCTGAAAGTTTCGCCCCACATCCAGCATAAAGGCGCGGTAGGCGAAACGGGGTTCGTCTTTAACTTCGACGCAGGGGATTTCAATTTTTCTTTCAAGATGTGAATATGCCGATGGTGGAATAAGAGTTTTGAACGATTGAATACCATAAAAAGCACCTGCAGGATTTGTGGCAGATATGGTTACCGCATCAGGTTTTACACTTAACTCATATCCTTCGTCACCCAAACCGGGTTTGTAATTAATGTTGATAATTGTGGCCGGATCGGATGTTTTACCTTCGGTAATTCCCGGAATGTGGTTGAAATTTTTTAACTCTTTCTCGAATTTCGGATCGGCTTTAAATTGAGTTTTGGAAGTATAGTTAAATTTCTCACCAGTCTCCTTATAATTCACAGGTGTTGGGAACACTTTGGTTAATTGCGCTTCCGGCACATCGGTGATGTTTTTATTTTGATTATAAATAATCTCAGGAGTGATGAGGCCAGGATAATTTGGCTTGAAATCCTTATGTGCGAATTCGCCTAAATTATAGCCTTTATCAGGTTGATTATCCCAAACTAAATAGAAGCCCTCGGGGCCATCGGTTACATTTACTACAAGGTCTTCATCTACAAATTCGATGCGAACTGATGCGCCGGGTTTCAGATCGGTGAATGTGCTGGTGGGGGTGAGACTGAACAAATCACCATTTACAAAATCGATTTTTGCATTGCCAGTGGGTGTAGTTTGCTGAACTAATCTGGCCGAATTGAAGTACATTTTCCACCCGGAAGCAGGGAGTGTACTCTTGCCATTATTGGTAATGGTGACTGCATTTAATGACTGCCCATTGGCAGGTTTATCATTTTGAATAACCTCCCAATTAACAGAAAGATCGTGAGCATTAAATTTAGGGGCATTCTGAGCACTGGCTTGTGTGAAGACAAGGCAAATCATCATGGCAACAAGAAAAAGGCGCATAGGGTTAATATTAGATTTATCGAAGCGTAAATATAAACTTATTTATAAATTTTAAAAAGTTTCTATCTCTTTGTAAATTTCTATACAGCAAACCTGATCCACCCATCTCCCTCATAGCCAAATATAAATTGTTTGGGATGAATAATTTCGGCCAATATTTCGATGGAATCAACAATGCGCGGGCCGGGGCGGTTAAAGTACTGGTTGCCGTCGGTAATGTAGAGGCGGTTGTTCTTTATGGCTTGTAAATCTGCAAAGCTGGGCAACTGTAGCAATAAATCCATTTCTTTCATCGTACGCTCAATAGAAAACCCACAGGGCATAACGATGATGATTTCGGGATCCTGCAATTGAATATCAACCCATTGCACAAATGGTGAGTGTTTACCTGCTTCAGTTAATACAGACGTTCCACCCGCAATACTTACCAACTCGGGTACCCAATTGCCTGATACCATCAACGGCTCCAGCCATTCGATACAGGCAACGGTGGGCTTATTTTCAATGAATTTTAGCTTATGACGAACAATATCGACCCTTTCTTGCAAATCTTCAATCAATTTATCTCCATTAGCCTTTACATTTAAAGCATTGGCAACTTCCCGGATATTATCAAAAATATCATCAAGACTGTTTGGCTGCAGGGAAACAATCCGGGCCTGTTTATCGAGGTAATTCTCTAAGGCCTCTTCTACCTCTTTTAAAGAAACTGCACAAACCTCGCACTGCGCCTGGGTGATCACCACATCGGGACCAAGCTCTTTTATTTTTTCGCGTTTTACGGTGTATACGGATAAGGCATCGCTTAGTAATTCCTTTACCTTTTTATCAATGTCCAAACTACTCATGCCATCCGGGAAATTAGCTTCGGAACATACCGGTAGTTGTTTTACTGAAACCGGGAAATCACACTCATGCGAACGGCCAACCAGGTTTTCTTCAAGGCCGAGGGCACAAACAATTTCGGTAGCGGCGGGTAGTAAGGATATGATCTTTTGTGGCGACATGTTTTGATGTGCAGATTTCAGATGTGCAAATGTGCGGATTAATGTGCAAATTAATGTGCGAATTTCGGATGTGCAGATGTTCAAATGAAAATTTCAAAACCGGACATAATTTCATTATTTACTAATCAAAATCATTTGCACATCTGCATATTTGCACATCAGCACATTAAACAGTAGCCCCGATGATCATCTTAACCTTTTTTATTGGTCTTATCGCAAATTTTATCGGGTATATCCCACCGGGAAATATCAATTTGGCGCTGGTGCAGATAGCCATTAACAGAGGTATTAAGCAGGCGCTGCAATTCATCATCGCATTTTCGTGTGTTGAATTCTTCTTCACTTATTTTATCATGAACGCTGCAGACTGGCTGTCGCAGCAGCTGAATCTAAGCACTATTATTGATTGGGTGATGGTGGTATTGTTTGGAACAATGGGCGTGGTCACCTGGATACACCGTAAAAAAGCACCCGAAGAAAAAAAATACTCGGAACACGACAGTATCAAATATGGTATCCTGCTGGGCTTTTTAAACCCCATGCAGATCCCCTTTTGGATGATCACCGGGACTTACCTTATTACACATGAATGGATAGAGACGGGCAGGCTGGCGCTGGTGATCTTCAGCATTGGCTCGGCAGGCGGCGCGTTTTTGTGCCTGTTTATCTATGCCAAATCCGCCAGGTATATTAAGGATAAGCTCGACTTAAGCAACAGGGCCATCAATACAGGTATCGCAGTTTTGTTTTTGGGATTTGCGGCTTATCATATTGTGAAGCAGGTTTACCTGCATTTGTGGAAGCATTAAGCCCCAACCCCCTCTAAATCTCCTCCGCCGGCTGGCGGAGATTTTTTTTAATCGATCCCAGGTTCCATATCCTTTCGGCTTTGCGACCTATCAGCCAGAACGAGACGGCGAGTATGGCGAAGAACAAAGTGTGGTTGGTGCTGTCCCAAAAGTATTCGAAATATTTGGTGTAGATAAATATGAGCAGAAAGGTTATCCCGAACTCCCGGGCTATCACATCCTTGGTTTTTAACCCGTAAAGCATAAACGCGAAGGCGACGCCACCGGAAATGATGCCCCAATAAAATAGGGTGATCTGCTTTATCTTCCACCAACTGTCAAGTGAGCCATAATTGCCAAAGATACTGAGCATCCATAGGGATAGGAACAAATATAAAAGGCCGATGACGTAAGTAAGTTCCCAGAAGCGGTTGAACCATTTGCTGTTGCGCAACAGATGACAGGCGCCGACCAGCACAAAGCCGAATGCTACAAAGCGCAAAGGATAGTTCATCCCCAAAAAATAGTAGCTCCATTGGGTCTGATAACCGGTTTCGGTACCGAACCAACTGCCCAGGGATACAAGGGCGAACAACCAGATGAGCCGTGAATCCAAACGGTAGGCCAGGAAACCATAAACGAATACAGATATTAAAAACAAGATGGAATAATGACCGGAGCCATTGTCGAACGTTTTACCCAGGTAAGCGATGCAGCATGCGGTGAAGAGAACGCCTGTAAATATCACGGCCTCGTTGCTGAATATCTTTTCGGGCGAATGCCTTTCGCGCCTGCGCCCCCAAAGGAAAAGAAACACAGCCATTGCTGCGGATATGATGCTGATAATAATATCGGGTGTGTAATATAAGTTCTTGAGCCAGTTGATGATGGTATCATTAACAATGAGAAAGGTGAAAGACGTAGCGCCGCAGATAAGCGCCACCCAGAATGAATATTTGGCCAGGCGCATCCAATCGAACCCTTTTACGTCGTATGTGTCCCGGAGCTTTTGGGCTTGTTCGGCATTTACCAGTTCCTGCTTTTCCCAATCGCTGATAACCTTGTCCAAAAAATCACTTTCCTGTTTATCGAGGTTGAGTTTCATTTTGGTTCATAGCTGATGGTTTATAGTTTATGGCAAATATTATGCCTGTGGCCATGCAGACAATCGCTAAATTACTAAATATTACTATAGTTGATCAGTCTGTCAGCAAGGCCTTAACGTCCGCCTTATCCTTATCTAATTGTCTTTTCAGTTGTTCAAGCGATTCAAATTTAACATCCCCGCGTACAAAGTGGAGGAACTCCATGCGGATAGGCTGAGTGTAGATATCATGGTCAAAATCAAAAATATTTACCTCTATGTTTCTTGTCAGGCCGTTTATGGTAGGACGGTGACCGATGTAGCCCATCCCTTTGAATTCCTGTTCACTTACCTTCACCTTAACAGCGAAAATGCCTTCGCCGGGTATCAACTTATAGGTTTCTTCAATCAGTATGTTTGCCGTGGGGTAATTTATCTGCCTGCCTATCTGGTCGCCACGCATTACCTTGCCGGTAATGAAAAAGGGGTAGCCTAAAAACTCATTTGCAAGGCTGATATTGTCATTTAACAAGGCCTGCCTGATGCGGGTGGAGCTTACTGCAACATCATGAATATCCTGCTCGGGTATTTCAATCACTTCAAAATCATAAATGGGGGCTAGTTGCTGCAGTTCGGCTAAGCCTCCCTGCCTGTCTTTGCCAAAACGATGGTCGTAACCTATTACTATTTTTTTTGTGCCGATCTTTTCCACAAGTACATTTTTGATGTATTCCTCAGGAGTTTGGTTAGAGAAGTCTCTTGAGAACGGGGTAATGATCAGGTGATCGACACCCAGCTGCTCCAGCAATTCGGCTTTCTCCTGCATGGTATTGATCATTTTTATATCCTGATCCTCAGGATGCAGGATCATGCGCGGATGCGGGAAGAAAGTTAAAATTACCGTTTCGCCATTAATGGAATCAGCAATTTCTTTGAGCCTGGATATGATCTTGCGATGCCCTAAATGGACTCCATCGAAAGTCCCGATGGTAACAACCGCATTTTTAACAGGTATGAATTCATCAATATGATGGTAGATTTTCATAGATTTTGATTACACCGATTTTTTAATGATTACACCGATTTGCCTGCTTGCGTTGCCGAAATTAATTAATAAACCTGTTTTTTACATTACGGTTTTCAGATCGCGGATAGTATTTACCAGTTCCATCACTTCCCATGCATCTGAAACATTAAAATTGCCGCTGCGTGTTCGCCTTAAGCGTGAGAGGTAGGCTCCATTGTTAAGCGCCTTGCCGAAATCATTTACAAGTGAGCGTATGTAAGTTCCTTTACTACATACCACCCTAAAGTCAACCTCTGGTAATTCGATCCTTGTTATTTCAAATTTGCTGATGGTGATGCTGCGCAGGCGCAGTTCCACTTCTTCGCCCCGGCGGGCCTTTTCGTACAGGCGTTCGCCGTCAATTTTTATGGCCGAATGGGCAGGTGGGTATTGTTGGATATCGCCTGTGAATTGTTTACATGCTTCTTTAATTTCCTCTTCTGTGAGATGATCTGTCCCAAATTGCTGTTCAGGCTCGCTTTCCAGATCATAAGTAGGTGTAGTTGCACCTAATACCATGGTGCCTGTATATTCCTTTTCCTCAGCCTGGAAAGTATCGATTTGCTTGGTCATTTTGCCGGTACAAATAATGAGCAAGCCGGTAGCCAATGGATCAAGCGTTCCGGCATGACCCACCTTCAGTTTGAGCGGCTTGAATGCATTGCGAATTTTGCCTACTACATCAAAGCTGGTCCATTTGTAGGGCTTGTTGACGAGGAGTAACTCGCCTTCGGCAAATTCGGATATGTTGGAAAAGGATTTCTTCATTATTGAGAGAATACACCGATTATTAGTGGGATTACACCGATTTGATCAGTGGAATCATAAACCAATCGGTGCAATCATTTAAACAGTATGCAGTGCATTACCTGCAAAATACAGGATAATAATCACAATGCCTGCAATAATACGATACCAGCCGAACAGCTTAAAGCCTCTTTTCTCTAAAAAGGTAATGAAGCTTTTAATAGCCAGCATAGCTACAATAAAGGCAATCACGCTGCCGATGATCAGGAACTTAACATCCTGGTGGAAATCGGGAGTTGAAAAACTTCCTTTTTTATAAAAGTCATAAAGGTCTTTTACGGTTGCGCCGAACATGGTTGGCACAGCAAGAAAAAAAGAGAATTCGGCAGCGGCCTTGCGACTCAGTTTTTGCGACATACCACCTACGATGGATGCAGCTGAACGAGAAACTCCCGGTACCATGGCAAGGCACTGGAAGAAGCCAATTTTTAATGCCGTAATATGATTGATCTTCTTTTCTTCGTTGACCACCGGGCGGTTAAACCAATCGTCGACAAATAAAAGGATAACACCACCAACCACAAATGCGATTGCCACAACTAAAGGGCTTTCCAATAACTTATCAATATGTTTTTTAAGCAGCAGGCCCAAAATCACGGCGGGTATAACGGCTATAACCAATTTGATATAGAAATCGACCGACTGCACAAAACGCTTAAAATATAATACCACTACGGCAAGGATAGCACCGAGCTGGATAACCACTTCAAACAGTTTAACAAACTCGTCCTTGCTGATGCCCATCAGCGAACTTGCAATAACCATGTGTCCGGTGGATGATACCGGTAAAAATTCTGTTAATCCCTCGATAATTGCAAGGATGATAACTTGTATAATATTCATTGTTGTGGTAAGTTGATTAAGTTGGATTAAGTTGGTTTAGTGAGTGATTGATTACGTTTGTAATAATACTCAGCCAAATCAATTAATTAGCAGCCGGTTTTTTCAATATAGCGTAGAAGCCTATAGCAAATCCAGCCAGCACAACAACCGGGGCCAGCACTATTTTGGTATTACTGTAAATATCCGTAGTGCCCGACATCAGTATAAAACCAAAGGCAACCACAGCAATGCTGATAATGAGCCAGCGGTAATTGCTTTTATCAAATATGAATTTTACAGGAGTTGAGCTGCTTTCCTTTACCTGCGGCCTGGCTGAAGCGTTTGTTTTTACAGGGGTAGCTGGTTTATTTTGTGCCATGGATGTTTTAATTATTGAATGACTGAATTATTGAATTATTGATTTTTACCTTTCGCCTTTATCCTTTTACCTTTCACCTTTATCGGTATAGATTATAAATTTTTAAACGCAGATATTTGTTCACAGCCAGGAAGGTGCTAAAGCCCGAAATGAATATGCCGAGCCCTATTACTATCAAAAATACAATGCCGAATTCGGTGTAGTTTTGAAGGATCACCAGGTCGGGTATTTCTTTTAGTGATAAGTATAGCGTTCCCATTAGGATGACGATGGCTATTAACGCGCCCAAAATGCCGTGCCAGATACCATACAAAATAAATGGCTTGCGGATAAAGCCTTTTGTGGCACCCACCAATTGCATTGATTTGATTAAAAAACGCTGCGAGTAAATGGCCAGCCGGATGGTATTATTGATCAGTGCCACCGAAAGAATAACAAATATTGCCGCAAACACCAGTATGATGAGGCTGATAGAGGTGAGGTTCTGGTTCATCTGGTCTACAAGTGATTGTTGGTATTTAACTTCCTTTATCAGTGGATTTTTTAACAGATCTGTCTTGAATTTTTCAATGTCTTTATTATTGGCATAGTCAGCTTTTAAATAAACATCAAGCGATTGCGATAGGGGATTGTAGCCTAAAAACTTTACAAAATCCTCGCCCAAATCCTTTTGCAGGTTACGCGCGGCAAGCTCCTTGCTTACGTATTGGGTTTGTTTTACTATTGGATTTGCTTCCAGTTGCTTTTGTAATTGCAGTACATCGGTTTCGTGCGCACCCTCGTCAACAAAAATATTCAGTACGATATTTTCCTTTACATAGCGGGAAAGATTATTGGCATCAACCAGGATCAAGCCGAGCAAACCGATCATGAGCAATACCATCGCAATACCAAAAACGGTAGAGATATAAATGGTTTTTGTTTTTTTTGCCGATTCGCTTGCTTCAAATTCTTCCATGCCTTTTTAGATATGTGATTTTAGATGTGAGATCTGCCTGCTGGCAGGCGGGTATGAGAATCTTATTTTTCATACCACCCTTTTCGCACTCAATGCTGCGAAAATAACAAACCTTGTTATAAAGGTAAAACTTTATCTGTTATTATTATTTATGGAGACGATGGTAGCAGAGGGATTTAACAAAAATTAACAACGGGGAGAAAGTCTTAAGTCCATAGTCAGAAGTCGCATGTCTGATCTTATGACTTACGACTCTCGACTCAAGACTTCACAATCCCTGCCGAATTAAATTGCAGGTCGTATAATTTGCGGTAATAGCCGTGTTCAATTTTAAGCAACCCCTGGTGGGTGCCCATTTCCTTGATCTCGCCATGATCGAGCACAATAATCTTATCGGCATTTTGAATTGTAGAGAGGCGGTGCGCTATTACAATGGCAGTGCGGCCCTGCATCAGTTTGCCGATGGCGTTTTGTATGAGTATTTCGGTTTCGGTATCAACTGACGAGGTGGCCTCGTCCAGTACTAAAATAGCGGGATCATAAACCAATGCGCGTATAAAGGAGATCAGTTGCGCCTGGCCCGATGACAGGGTTGAGCCTCGCTCCATCACATTATAATCATAGCCTCCGGGCAGGCGCTCAATAAATTCATGTGCACCTACATCCTTCGCGGCAGCAATAATTTGTTCGCGGGTAATGAACGGGTTATTGAGACTGATGTTATTGGCGATGGTATCGGTAAACAGAAAAACGTCCTGTATTACCGTAGCTATCTGCGAACGCAGGAAGCCCACTTCATATTCGCGGATATCGATCTTATCAACTTTTACAGTTCCCTTCCCGATCTCATAAAAACGGTTGAGGATATTGATGGTGGATGATTTGCCGGCCCCGGTAGCTCCCACCAATGCCAGCGTTTCGCCGGGCTTTACATGGAAGCTGATATCTTTTAACACCCAATTTTCATCATTATAGGCAAACCAAACATGGTCGAAAGCTATTTCGCCACGCAAGCCCGCAGGTTTTAGGGTGCCGGTGTTTACAGCTACTTCGTCGGTATCCAATACTTTAAATATGCGGTCGGCACCAACCATGCCCATTTGCAGGGTGTTGAATTTATCGGCAAGCTGCCTTATCGGCCTGAATAACAAATTGAGCAGAACAATAAATTCCAATATCATCCCGGGCGTTATTGGGTTACTGCGTGTGCCCAAAAGAAATAATTGATGATCAGTTAGTATCCGCTTGCAGCCATACCAAACCAGCAGACCAATACAAACAGCGCCCAATATTTCCACCACCGGAAAGAAGATTGAATAATACCAATTGGAACGAATATTTGCATCACGGTATTTTTTGTTGACGGAGACGAACTTTCGCATTTCCTGATCCTCGCGTGAAAAGTATTGGATAATACTGATACCGGAAATGTGCTCGGCCAAAAATGTATTCAGATGCGCTACCTGTGTACGCACTTCCTGGAACGACGATTTGATGGCTTCCTTAAACACATAGGTTGATGCGAAAAGGAAGGGCATCGGGATCAATGTGATAAGCGCCAGTTTCCAATCCTTCACCAGCATAAAAACCACGATGGCCACTACAAGCAACAGATCGCCTACGATGGAGATCAAACCTTCGGAAAATATATCGGCAATGGTTTCCAGATCAGACACCGTGCGGGTGATGAGCATGCCGATAGGGGTACGGTCGAAGTATTTTAACCGCAGGCTCATGATATGATTAAAAATATCGATACGCAGGTCGCGGATGACGGATTGCCCTAATGAGTTGGTTGAGTATGTTTGATAATACTGGGTAAAAGTTTGTATAACCAATTGGGCGATCATCAGCCCCACCATCAAAACCAGGCCATTATAATTATTGCCGAGGATGTACTTATCAAGCGTCAGTTGCATCAGGAAGGGCTGCACCAGGGCATTGGCTGCAAGAAAGACGGTCAGAAATGCTGCAAGGATAAACGTTCCCCTATAGGGTTTTACGTAGCGCATTACCCGTGCTAATAATTTCCAATCGAGCGCCTTGCCGGTTACCGATCCCCCCCCGCCCCCTGAAGGGGAGGCTTTTTTATTGTTATTCTTTTTGTCGTCCTTCACTAAATCAAATGTAGGTTAAATTATAGGCATCAAAAATCTCAACTATGTAAAATTTCCCCCTTTAGGGGGTCAGGGGGTATGGATATTTTACTTCTGTTAAATACAAGCCGCAAGCCGGTACCGAGGTGCCTGCGTTGCTGCGATTTTTGCTTTCAATGATATTTCTTATTTCCTCGGGTTCGATTTCCTTTTTGCCAACCTGCATAAGCGTGCCGACAATCGCGCGTACCATGTTACGCAAAAAACGGTCGGCAGAGATGTGGAATACCAGGCTGCTATCAGCATAAACCCATTCGGCCCTGGTTATTTTGCAATTGTTGGTAAACACTTGCGTATTTGACTTGCTGAAGCAACTAAAATCGGTGTATTCCATAATGATCCTGGCCGCAGCGTTCATCATGGCAATATCCGGTTTATCGCGCAGTTGCCAGGATTGATTAATCTTAAAGGGATCTTTTTCAAAATGAACATGATATTCATAAGAACGCAACACTGCGTCAAATCGGGCATGTGCGTCGGCATGAACGGGAATAATGCGTTTTACGGCGATGTCATCGGGCAGGATGGCGTTGAGGCTCATTTCATATTTCGGATTTAGGATTTCTGATTTCGAATTTTCCAGATCGAAATGTGCGTACAACTGCTTCGCATGCACACCTGTATCCGTGCGCCCGCAACCTGTGGTTTCCACCGGCTCGCGCAAAATGGTGGCAAGGGCATTGTTTAAAACCTCCTGCACGCTAATGGCATTCTGCTGTATTTGCCAGCCGTGATAGTTGGTGCCATCGTATGCTAATTCAATAAAATACCGTTGTTTTTCGGACACAGGGCAAAGGTAACATTGATTTGCGGTTTCTGGATTTACGAATTACGATTTGAAAGTCATGTTTTTAGAGGTAAACCCGAATTTTGGATTAAACAATTTTATCTTTGCTGTGACAAATGGTTGAGGTGGTTGTAGATGTTAGTAAAGGTTGAAGTGGTTGATAAACGTCGCCCAAACCTGTAATAACCAATACAACTAATACAGCCAATACAACAAATTCAACCAGCATGATACAACGCATACAAAGCATCTATTTATTACTTGCCAGCCTGGTAATATTCCTGCTTTTCCTTTTCCCGATGGTGCATAACGTGTACGTTAATGGTGTACCATCAACTATATCAGTTTCGGGTGTTATCCAGGATGTGAACGGGCAGCAGGCACATACGCAATCGTTTATTGCGTTGATTGCTGCTACGGCTATTGTGGCTATTATCCCGCTTATCCTCATCTTCCTATACAAAAACCGCAAGCAGCAAATAACGCTGTGCTATGGATACATTGTTGTTGTTATTGGCTATACTTTTTGGATATCACAAACAGTAAAGGGCCTTGTGGGCGATGTTGAACTGAAGACCAGCAACTTTGGCATAGGCGCGTTATTGAGTTCGGTAAGTATTGTTTTGACCATCCTGGCGTTTAAGGCCATACAGCGGGATGAGAAACTGGTGAAGTCGGCAGATAGGTTGAGGTAGAGGCCTCACCTAAATCCTCTCCAAAGGAGAGGATTTTAATAAAAGTTTGAGAATGAAGAATAGTGTAAAAATATTACTGTTTTGTATTTTATCCATTGTGTTTATAGGGTGCGACAGGATCACCAAGGACCTGGCCAAGGAACACCTGAGGTATCAGCCGGCAAAGTTTTATTTACATAATACGGTTATCCTTGAATATGTTGAAAATACAGGCGCGGCTTTGAGCCTTGGCGACGAGTTATCGAAACCTGTTAGCTTCTGGCTGCTGAGCATTCTTCCATTGGTCTTCCTGCTGATATTATTTGCTTACGCGATACATCACATGCGCGAATTAAGTTGGCTAAAAACACTCTCATTCTCCCTTATCATAGCGGGCGGCATCGGTAATATTATCGACAGGATATTCTTTGACCGCCATGTAACTGACTTTATGAATATCGGTTATAACAGCCTGCGCACCGGTATTTTTAACTTTGCAGATGTTTGTGTTACTGCGGGAGTTATCGGCTTTTTGTTGTCGTATAGGGAGAAGCCGAAACATGCGGCTGAGATTGGGCAGGGGGAGTAAGTGAAATCGGTACTATTTAGCCAAAGGCTTTTGCCTGGCACCTCTAATATTAATCAACTCAATTTGCTTTAACCTCGGTTTTATCCGATATGTTAATATTGTCAATCTATTTATAGGACCACGATAGATGTTTTTGTGCTTTGAAGTCTTTTGAAGTATCTCTGGATGGTCCATCAATATTTCAAAAAACCTGTCTGTATCAGTAACAAAATTTATTAACTCTCTTTCCGACCAATTTTCATTTAAATAATTAACTATTCGGTCATAACCAGAGACGGCTCTTTTGGTCCAGACTATTTTGAACGCCATTGCTGATATTTAGCCATAACAGTTTCATGAGGGATTACTTCTCCGTTATCTGCCTGTGCCAATCCCTCCTCAATTTCCGCTTTTTCTTCTGCACTGATTTCGTCCCACCAATCAGTTTGTTGCTTCTGCTTTAGAGCAATGAAGCGTTTAATAATTGAAGGCTCATTTACATCAGTTAACCATTTGATCAGGTTTAATTTTTCAGCTTGAATATCCATACATTAAAAATCTATATCAAAAATAGCATTTATTGACGATTTAATAAACCATTTTGTAAATGATCCGATCCCATCAAATTGTCATATTTCCCATTTCGCAGAAAAGCATTTGAATTCACAAGTATTATCCGTACCTTTGCGCCCGATTTGGCGATGTTGCCAGATTCGTTATTTAAATTCATGAACCCATTTATTCAACTGGGAATCCGTCATGATATT
>Ga0206890_1165_pt1 | contig 19972 bp, 13 predicted proteins | sample Alteio_BWOrgHeat_58_FD_152960 | JGI IMG/M metagenome (GOLD analysis project Ga0206890, IMG submission 152960) | Enriched cells from forest soil in Barre Woods Harvard Forest LTER site, Petersham, Massachusetts, United States - Alteio_BWOrgHeat_Nextera6 ... | reverse complement strand
CAGCAAGCCTTCGACAGCCACCCACGCATCGGCCAACAACTCGCCCAGCGCCAAGCCACCGAGCAATCACTACGCTGGTCATCTCAAGAACAAGGCACAGCCCAATCCGCGTCTGACCAAACCAAACAAGCACTAGCAGAAGCCAACCGCCGTTACGAACAAAAATTCCACCGCATCTTCATCGTCTGCGCCAACGGCAAATCCTCCTCCGAGATCCTCACCATCCTCGAATCCCGCATGAACAACGACGCCGCAACCGAACTTCGCGAAGCCGCAGAACAGCAACGCCAGATCACCGAGCTTCGCCTTCACCGCTGGCTGGAGTCACAATAAGCATGGGCATCTCAACTCACATCCTCGACACCTCCCTCGGCCGCCCCGCCGCCAACGTTCCCGTCACTCTCTGGCTATCAAAAGAAGCCGACTGGATTCTCCTCAACGAAGCCACGACCGACGCCGACGGCCGCTGCAAACATCTCCTCCCCGAATCCCAGCCCCTTCACCCCGGTATCTACCGCATCCGCTTCGACACCGCGTTCTACTACGAGAAAAATCATCTCACCGGCCTCTACCCCTGGATCGAAATCGTCTTCACCGTCGCAACGGGCCAGTCCCACTACCACATCCCTCTTCTCCTCACCGCCAACGGCTACACCACCTATCGAGGAAGCTAACCCGATGATCGAGATCGCAGAAAATCGCTACGGAAAATCCCGCGTCCGCCTCATGAAAGTCACGCGCCATCCGCATGGCCACGACCTCAGCGAGTGGACCGTGCAAGTCCTCCTCAAAGGCGACTTCGACTCCGCGCACGTCGACGGCGACAACAGCAAAATCCTCCCCACCGACACCATGAAGAACACCGTCTACTCCATCGCGCGAAGCTCCGCCGCCACCACGATGGAAGACTACGCGAAAGAGCTTGCCGACTTCCTCCTAAGCCGCAACCCGCAGGTCTCCTCCGCCGCCATCACTATCGAAAGCACCATGTGGAAGCATCTCACCGTCGACCACAAGCCCCACCCCAGCGCATTCATGCGCGGCAGCGCCGAAGTCCAGACCACCATCGTCGAGCGAGCGCAAAACGAACCCTTCCAAATCCACTCCGGCCTCAACAATCTCACCATCCTCAAAACCACAGACTCCGGCTTCGAAGGCTACATCAAGGACTCCCTCACCACCCTCCCAGAAACCAAAGACCGTATCCTTGCCACCGCCATGCGCGCCGAATGGCATTACACCTCAGCCGCCCTCAACTTCGAATCCGCGCGTTCCGTCATCCGCGAGACCATGCTCCGCACCTTCGCTAACCACAAAAGCAAATCCGTCCAGCATACCCTCTACGCCATGGCCGAAAGTGCTCTCGAAGCCATCCCCGAGATCGATGACATCGAAATCACCATGCCCAACAAGCACTGCCTCCTTGTCGACCTCTCCCGTTTCGGCCAGGACAACCCCAACCAGATCTTCGTCCCCACCGACGAACCCAGCGGATACATCGAAGCCCGCCTTCGTCGCAAACCATAACGCGAATCTAATGGACCAATTTCTTTCAAAGCCGTCATCCTGACCCTGAGCGTAGTCGAAGGGGCAGGACCCCCTGTATTTCGTTTTGTTCTTTTTTGCCAGCGGCAAGCAACCTTGATTTTGCATTGATTCTAAGATAAGTAACTATGTCAGTAACATTTACCGCCCGCGCCACCCGCGTCATCTCCCGCTGCCGGCAACTCGCCGCCTGCACCGAAGTCCCCGGCGAAACCACTCGCCCCTTCCTCGTCCCCTCCATGCATCAGGTCCATGGCCTGGTCCGCAACTGGATGGAAGCCGCCGGCATGACTGTCCACGTCGACGCCATGGGCAACATCCGCGGCCTCTATCCCGCCACAACACCTGAAGCCCCGCGTCTTATCCTCGCCTCCCATCTCGACACAGTCCCCAACGCCGGCCCATTCGACGGCGTCCTCGGCGTCGTCGTCGCCGTCACCCTCATCGAGCAACTCCACGGTCAGCCTCTCCCCTATGCCATCGAAGTCATCGGCTTCTCCGAAGAAGAAGGCGTCCGCTACGCAAAGCCCTTCCTCGGCAGCCTCGCCGTCGTCGGCAAAATCACTCGCGAGATACTCGCCCTCACCGACAACGAAGGTATCACCATCGAACAAGCTCTCCTCGACTTCAATCTCGACCCCACCCAACTGCCCGACGCGATCCTTCCCCAAAACACCTTCGCCTACCTCGAACTCCACATCGAACAGGGCCCCGTCCTCGAAAGCGAAGACCTCCCTCTCGGCATCGTCGACCGCATCGCGGGCCAAACCCGCGCCCAACTCATCTTCACCGGCCAGGCCAACCACGCCGGAACCACTCCGATGCATCTCCGCCACGACGCCATGGCCGCCGCCGCCGAATGGATCACAGCCGTCGAAGACTACGCCTCCTCGCACCAACCCCTCGTAGCCACCGTAGGCAAAGTCGAAACATTACCCGGCGCAACCAACGTCATCCCCGGCAAGGTCACCGCATCCCTCGACGTCCGCCACGCCGACGACGCCATCCGCAAAACCGCAGCCGCCTCCATCCTCCAGTGCGCAAAGACCGCCGCCGAAAAGCGTGGAGTTCAACTCACGATCAACCCTCAGTTAGACCACCCCGCCGTTCCCCTCAACTCGCGTCTCATCACCATGCTCCAGGAAGCCGCAGCGCACGCTGGCCACCGATCCCGTACCATCACCAGCGGAGCCGGCCACGATGCGATGATTCTCGCTCCCGTCATCCCCTCCGCAATGCTCTTCCTCCGCAGCCCGGCCGGCCTAAGCCACCACCGCGACGAAAACGTCCTCCCTCAGGACGTGGAAGCCGCCATCGCCACCGCAATGGAGTTCCTCGCTCGCCTGCGCGATGATAAAACCAAGGACACCCATGCATAACCTAGGTCAAACCCGCAGTACCAATCAGCGCGACCACCTCCTCCACACGCCCGACACCTTCGTCCGCACCCCCCTGCCCGGCATGCAGCGAGCCACCGCTGTCGTCCACATCTCCCCCGCAGGCGGAGCAGCCTTCACCCAATACACCGCCGAACTCGAACCCGGCGGCACCCTCGGCCCCACAACCAACCAGCGCTTCCTGTATCTACTCGAAGGAGCCGCTGACCTCGCCACCGACACCTCCTTCCACTCCCTCATCCCAGGCAGCTTCGCCTACATCCCCGAAGACGCCGCCCACACCCTCACCGCGCAGCAACCCACCCGCCTCGTCGTCATCGAAAAACCCTACGAGCCCCTAACCACAGTCCCCGCACCCGAGATCCTCATAGGCCACGAAGAAAAAACCCTCGCCGTTCCCCTCAACGACGACCCCGACCTCCAGGTCCGTTCCCTCCTGCCCGCATCTCAGTCCTTCGACTTCGCCGTCAACACCATGACCTACGCACCCGGAGCCGCCCTTAGCCAGGTCGAAGTCCACGTCATGGAGCACGGCCTCCTCATGCTCGAAGGCGGCGGCATCTACCGCCTCGGCGACCACTGGTATCCCGTCACCGCCGGCGACTTCATCTGGATGGGGCCCTACTGCCCCCAGTGGTTCGGAGCCATCGGCAAGCGCCCCGCAAAATACCTCATTTATAAAGACTGGAATCGCCACCCACTCAGTTAGAATTCACTCCCAGTCACCACGCGGAGGCACAGTGGCAACAAAGAGAAGAAGGCCCTTCAATCCTCGAATCATCGAGAGCAATCTGTCCGAAGCGATCGAGCAACTTGAAAAACTTCGAGACTGCGCCGCCAGAAGAGAATTGGAAGAAGTACAACTGCAAGTGGGACTTCAACACGCCTATCATCATCTGAACTTCGCATGGAACGTCCGACGGGTATCCACATCGGAGTACCGCAATCTCACCCAGGCACAGTTCGATCGCTGGGGTAAGTATCCATCGGGAATTGAGAACCTCTAAGTTCTGCCTTTAGGAAACAATCCGCAAAATACCTCATTTATAAAGATTGGAATCGCCATCCCCTGGTCTAAAATCACCATCTGGGCTAAAACCGACCGCAGGTGAAGACCTTGTCTAGCCAAATTCAAACGCTGCCGCTCCAGATTGACTCCACCCGCCTCCTCAACGAGCTCCAGATCCTCGCAACCTTCACCGAGGTCGAACCCGTAGGCGACGGTACCGCCGTCACTCGCATCGTCTTCTCGCCCGACGACCTCCGTGCACGCGCATGGCTCAAAGAACTCGCCGCCACGGAAGACTTCGAGGTCCGCGAGGACGCCGTCGGCAACCTCTTCATCCGCTGGCTCGGCACCGAACCCGACCTCCCAGCGGTCGCCACCGGCTCCCATATCGACGCCATCCCTCACGCCGGCATGTACGACGGCACCGTCGGCGTCCTCGGCGGCCTCGAAGCCATCCGCGCCCTCAAATACAATGGCTTCCGCCCTCGCCGCTCCATCGAACTCGTCATGTTCACCTCCGAGGAGCCCACCCGCTTCGGCATCGGTTGTCTCGGCTCCCGCCTGCTCTCCGGCACACTCGACGCCGTCCGAGCCGACGCCCTCCACGAAGCCAACGAACCCGCCGACTCGGCCCGAACCCTCGCCGACGTCCGCACTGCCGCCGGCTTCACCGGCGCACTAGCCTCCGTGCGCCTCGCGCCCAAGCACTACCACGCATGGCTCGAGCTCCACATCGAACAAGGCCCCCTCCTCGAGCGCGAAGGCACCCCCATCGGCATCGTCACCAGCATCGCCGCGCCCGCTGGCTACCGCTTTACCATCACCGGCCTCGGCGGCCACGCCGGCGCTCTCCTCATGCCCGACCGCAAAGACGCCCTCTGCGCCGCGGCTGAAGTCGTCCTCTCCGTCGAAAAAAACGCCCTCGCCAGCGGATCAGTCGACACCGTAGCCACCGTCGGCACGCTCGCCATCTATCCCGGAGCCGTCAACGCCGTTCCGTCCCGCGTCACCCTCCAGCTCGACATCCGCGACACCGACCCCACCCGCCGCGAATCCGTGATGCGCAACATCCGGCGCGACTACGTCGACATGGCTCAGCGCCGCGAAGTCGCCATCATCGAAGAGCTCGTCAATGCTGACGCTCCCACCCAATGTTCTCCGCACATCGTCCAACTCCTCGAACAAATCTGCGCCGAACAAAACATCACCTCGAAAAAAATGGTTAGCCGCGCTTATCACGACACCCTCTTCATGGCTTCCATCGCCCCTGTCGGAATGATCTTCATCCCCTGCCGCAACGGCGTCTCCCATCGCCCCGACGAGTACGCCGCACCCACCGACATTCTCCAGGGCACACGCGTCCTCGCCCAGGCCCTTGCTAAACTGGCATCAGAGTAGAGTTCCACGGCCCGTAATGCCCATCGAATCCATCAATCCCGCAAACAATAAACTCCTACGCACCTTCGAACCCCTGACCGACGAAGCCGCGCGTCAGAAAATCGCCCTCGCCGAAGACGCTTTCCGCTCCTACCGCAACATCCCCCTCGATCACCGCGCCCTCTGGATGCGCAAGCTCGCCGCCATCCTCGAGAATGAAACCGAAGACCTCGCCACCCTCATCACCCTCGAGATGGGCAAGCCCCTCGAAGCCTCCCGCCTCGAAATCCTCAAATGCGCCGATGCCTGCCGATACTTCGCCGACAACGCCGCCCGCATCCTCATTCACGAATCCATCCCCACCGAAAACTACTCCTACGTGCGTTGGGACCCTCTCGGCATCGTCCTCGCCGTCATGCCCTGGAACTTCCCCTTCTGGCAGGTCTTCCGCTTTCTCGCCCCGGCCCTCATGGGCGGCAACGTGGCCCTGCTCAAACACGCCGCCAGTGTCCCCCAATGCGCCTTGGCGATCGAATCCCTCGTCCGCCGCGCAGGATTCCCCCGCGGCGCCTTCCAATCCCTGCTCCTCGAAATCCATCAGGTCGAAACCATCCTCGCCGACCAGCGCATCGCCGCCGTCACCGTCACTGGCAGCGAAGTCGCCGGCCGCGCCATCGGAGCCCAGGCCGGATGGCTCCTCAAGAAATCTGTCCTCGAACTAGGCGGCAGCGATCCCTTCATCGTCATGCCCTCCGCCAACCTCGATCTCGCCGTCGAAACCGCCGTCCGCGCCCGCCTGGTCAACGCCGGCCAGTCCTGCATCGCCGCCAAACGCTTCATCATCGCCGACGAGATCTACGACGCCTTCGAATCCCGCTTCGTCGTCGAGATGGAATCCGTCCGCGTAGGCGACCCCATGAAAGAAGGCACCGAAATCGGTCCCCTCGCCACCGTGCGGGCCGTCGAGTTGCTCGAAGCCCAGGTCAAAGCCGCCACTCGCGTCGGAGCCCGCATCCTCACCGGCGGTGAGCGCATGCTCGGCGAAGGCAACTACTTTGAGCCCACCGTACTCACTGGCGTCCCACGCACCTCCGCCGTCTACCGCGAAGAGATCTTCGGCCCCGTAGCCATGCTCTTCCGCGCAACCGACATCAACAACGCCATCGAGATCGCCAACGACACCCCCTTCGGCCTCGCCGCCTCCGCCTGGACACGAGACCCAGCCGAACAACAACGCTTCGTCGCCGAACTCCAATGCGGCGCCGTCTTCCTCAACGCCATGGTGGCCAGCGACCCACGCCTCCCGTTCGGGGGCATCAAGCGCTCCGGCTACGGCCGCGAGCTCTCCGCCACAGGCATGCGCGAATTCCTCAACGCCAAAACCGTAGTCATCGCCGCCGCTCGTCAGCGATAACCACGCACGCTAATCTCCTTCCACCTCGCATGGCCAGTCGCAATGCAGAAAATTAGGGCACGGACTGTTAGATTTACTGGTTCCTCGCAGATCGAACTCAATGGCATACTTGCCCATGTCCTTGAACAGCCGTCACAGAAAAGGCTCGATGCGCCGTGGGCCAGGAGAAATCACACAATGCGATTAACGAACCTTCGAACGATGGTTGTACTGTTAGGGCTCACACAGTGCGCGCTCCTCAATCTCCATGCGCAAAACGGGGACAACAAGCCGATCTCAGATCTACCCCGGCAATTTGCCGCAACTGCATTTGGTCAAGCCGGCTCAATGGCCGGCAAGAGCTTCGGCGTCACTGTCTATATCACCGCATGGACGAGCGACGACCAGGTCAAGGACTACGTAAGCGTCCTCAAAGAAAAAGGTCCAAACGGACTTGTGAGCGCAATGGAAAAGGCCAACGACGTTGGACGGCTCTCTCCTGCCGGCTTCGTCGGCAGCGGATTCCGCTTCGCCCGATTCAGACCAACCGCGAATGGCGGCGCTCACATCGTGATGGTCACAAACCGCCCCATGAGCTTTGGCGAGCTCTATAACGGCACCCGTTCAACGGACTATCAGTTCGGCATTGTCGTGCTCGATGTAGACAAAAATGGCAAAGGCACCGGCCAGCTGGCGCCCGTATGCAAGATCAAATTCAACAAGAAGAACGAACTGGAAATAGAAAACTTCGGCCAGAAGCCGTTCCGGCTCGCCAATGTCTACCTCCAGAAGTAAAACCCGCATCAGTCTTTATCACTCTTATCACTGTTACGCCTTCGTCTTATCTAACGGCGCGGCATCGCGGATAGCTTTGCCTTGTCGGATTCCGTCCGCAGGACATCAACCAGAGGCACAAAACTGGCTCCGGCGGCTTCAACTAAAGCCATCGTTTTGAGAATGATCTCTTCCTGCCGCGCGAGAAACACCGCCCACCCCTTGTCCACGAGATTCAGGTACGCGAACAATTCAATTTGTGGACCCGCAGGAGTCAGATTGATCAGCCTCACTCTAGCCGAGTCCTTGTCGATCTCCGGACGCGACATCAGCATTTGGATAATGTCATCGAGCACGATCTTCACCACATCATGCGGAGTATCGGATCGAAGCGTAAACACTTGATGCAACCAGTACCGATCGCGTAACTGAAAGTTTTCAAAATTTACTGCCGCCACCTTTGCGTTAGGAATCGATACCATCGAGCGATCCAGTGTTCGCATATTCAAAGCGCTGATTCCAATATCTTCAACCGTCCCCATAACACCATCGATCTGGCAGAAATCACCGACTCGCACCGCGCCACGCATCACGATGGAAAGTCCTCCGAAGAGATCAGCAAGCGTCTTCTGCGCCGCAAGGGCCAGCGCGATGCCTCCGATTCCCAGTCCCGCAATCAAACCGGAAACATTCACGCCCGCGTGCGTAAGCAGCGCAATGGCCACAATCAACACCACGAGGATCTTGAACAGGCGTCCCAGCATGCTGAGGAAGGTGGCCCGCTCCACTTGCATTCGAAGCAGAAGCCGATGGCGCAAATAATTGATGACGATGTCTGTCAAACGTATGAGCAGCCAGGCAGTACTTACCCAAACCAGAGCGAATGCAATCGACTTCCAGTAGTGCCTGCCCAGGGCCGTAATGGCATACTCCCCAGCCAGTCCGAGCATGATTGACAGCGTCAGAAAAAAGATCGGACCTTTCAATCCAAGAATCGACTCTTCCACTGCGGGCGAGAGCCTTCTTTTGAAAATGCGCTCCAACAACCAAAGCAGCAACCGCGTCAGAAGGCTCGCGGCGCCAAACATTGCCAGGAGAGATAACAGGATGAATGTCCATCGCCACAGCGGCACAGACAGGAACTCAGCATGCATCCACTTGGGAAAGTACTGCTCGTAGTCCGTATGGTGAGCGCTCTCATACGCCTCAGGAACCTTGTTCAGCGTCTCCTGCGAGAAGAGCCAGATCGCAGGCTCCCCGGGACGTTCCACCCGGTCAAGCATCACCTTCAGTTCGCCCGTCGGCGTCTTTACAACTCCCACGTCCTCGCGAGTTGTCCGCATTCCGTCGTGTTCACTGCCGGTGGGAGATCGCGAAAGACCGTTGATGCTCGTCGACAATCCTTGATCCAATAAAAACTTCAATTGAACGGCTAGTTCCTGGGCGCGCTCCGGCGAGCGCTTCCCATCGAGATACTGCGCAGCCCTTGCGTAATCCTTCGTCTCCGCAGAACGCAGAAATTCCAGCACACAATCATGCGGATTAGAACGCCCCAACGGATCAACCGGCGGTGGCGGCGGCGGAACCACCTCAGGCGTAGCCGCCGGAGTCGGTTCGACGACCGGGGTCGGGGGTGCAGGCTTTTGCGCCTTCTTCCCATTCGACGACAATTTCTGCGCGCCGCTTTGTCCCCAACCTGTCGAGTGAACAAACAGGAAGACCAGAACCACGAGGAAACGGATACTAACCCGGCTTCGATAGCTCCTCACACCAATTCTCCTCGGCGGACGGGATCGCGATTCGCGGAAAGACCCACTCCAATTAGACCAGCCAGGGCAGCCTCTCGAACGCTGGCATTTCTAACAGTTGTTGATGTGCCACAACGTCCTTCTGAACGAAGGAAGCGAACAGTCCCCATCCTGTCTTGCCTCGTTGCGTCGTCCACGTAGTCGTGTTTACTGCAGCCGCAGTCACAAAGCAAACACCTTTCATCCAGACAAATCACCACATTCCACCAGCAATTCACCACATCTTTACCAGCAAAATCTTCCGATCTCCAGCCTCCAAATCCCGACAAACCACCGGAAATTCCAGAGGAAATCCAACCAAACCCAACGTTCCACCAGAACTCACCACAAATACCGAACATCCATCTCTTCCACAACCAACTGGTCCAACCAAATCTCTTGACACGCCTCACCTCGGCATAACCCCCATATTTCAGATAAGCTTTTCTGGCTGCGCATGCCGCGAAAGAAATTACACCTAAGAGGACCAAATGCCCGATCTTCATTACTTCTCCGGCTTCGGCAATGAATTCGCCACCGAAGCCGCCCCAGGCGCCCTTCCCGTCGGCCAGAACTCCCCCCAGAAAGCCCCCCTCGGCCTCTACACCGAGCAGCTCAGCGGCAGCCCCTTCACCGCCCCGCGCCACCTCAACCGCCGCACCTGGACCTATCGCATCCGCCCCTCGGTCATGCACAAACCCTACGAGCGCATCGCCAATGGCATGGTCCGTTCCACCCCCTTCAACGAAGTAGAAACCACTCCCAGCCAGCTCCGCTGGGACCCGTTACCACTCCCCGCGACCCCAGTCGATTTCGTAGACGGCCTGACGACCCTCGCCGGCAACGGCGACCTCACCATGCACTCCGGCGTAGCCATCCACCTCTATACCGCCACCAGGAGCATGACCGACCGCTTCTTCTACACCGCCGATGGGGAGCTGCTCTTCGTCCCCCAGCTTGGCCGCCTCAAGCTCCACACCGAACTAGGCATCCTTGCCATCGCCCCCGGCGAAATCGCTCTCATCCCCCGCGGCATCAAGTTCCGCGTCGAGCTGCTCGACCCCCAGGCCCGCGGCTACCTCCTCGAAAACTACGGCCAGACCTTTCGCCTCCCCGAACTGGGCCCCATCGGAGCCAACGGCCTCGCAAACTCCCGCGACTTCCACACCCCCCACGCCGCCTACGACGACCGCGACAGCGGCACCTTCCAGGTCGTAGCAAAATTCCAAGGAAACCTCTGGGCCACCGACTTCGACCACTCCCCCCTCGACGTTGTAGCCTGGCACGGCAACTACGCCCCCTGCAAATACGACCTGGCCCGCTTCAACTGCATCAACACAGTCAGCTTCGACCATCCCGATCCGTCGATCTACACCGTCCTCACCTCACCCAGCGAGATACCCGGTACCGCCAACGTTGACTTCGCCATCTTCCCCCCGCGCTGGATCGTCGCCGAGCACACCTTCCGCCCCCCATGGTTCCACCGCAACTTCATGAACGAATTCATGGGCCTCGTCAAAGGCGAGTACGACGCCAAAGCCGAAGGCTTCGTCCCCGGCGGAGCCAGCCTCCACAACTGCATGTCCGGCCACGGCCCCGACGCCGAAACCTTCGACCGCGCCAGCACCGCCGAACTCAAGCCAGTCAAACTCGAAGGCACCCTGGCGTTCATGTTCGAGACCCGCTTCGTCTGCCGCCCCACAAAGTTCGCCATGGACACAGCCGCCCGCCAGCACGAGTACTACACCTGCTGGCAATCCCTGAAGAAAAACTTCAAACCGGCAAAGTAGACAGATGGAATTCTGAAAAGTAAAAAGGCGCAACCAGCAATTCGGTTGCGCCTTTACCTTAGGTGGAACCTATCGCTAGAACGTGAATGACGTCTGCAGAAATACCTGGCGCAAAGCGGAGTTCGTCGTGAACGGCCGTCCGGCAAGCTGCGTGGATCTGCCAAAGTTCTGTGAAGTCAGCGTGCCATTCGGGGTCGAGAGATCGTCGTTGTTGAACAGGTTCAGCACCTGAACACCGATGCCCCAGTTGTAACGCTTGCCGGTGCTTCCAGCGCCGCCAAAACCCCCACCCGGACCACCACGGCCGCCACCCGGAGGACCACCACGGCCGCCACCCGGAGGACCGCCTTGACCGCCATGGTTACCGCCCCCTTGCTGCCCGGCCCCTGCTCCTGTCTCAGGCCCAAAGCCAAAGGTCTTCGTCACACGAACGTTTGTCGTGAAGAGTGCAGGTCCGGTACAAAGATTGATCGGAACCGGTGTATATGAGCTACCAGGCGCCGGCGAAACAAAGCTGCCGCAACCCGTAATCGTGTTCGACCCGGTAGTCCCAGGCGCAAAACTGTTTGGCGAACCATACGCCGGTCTGGAATTGGCCTGCCCGGAAAGGTTCACTGTACCGGTCGTGATGTTGTACGGTGTTCCCGCCGAAAGAATCAGGATTGGGCTGACTGTAATCGCGTGCTTCAGGTTAAGCGATCCGAACAGGAAGAGTCGATAGCGGGTATCGAAGGTGGCCCTGCCATAATCTTCGCCAATGTCATAGAAATTGGCCGATGGAAACGAAGTGATACCTCCCGTATCGGCATTCGCAAAGTTCAGCACACCATAACCCGAGATTGAAAACAGAGGCTTCGGGCGAATATTCACATTGGCGATCAGCTGATTCTGCCGAAACACGCCTCCCGACTCATACGTATCCTGCACGATGGGATGACCACCCGGCGTCGTTGGCGGAATCGGATAAATGGGATTCCCGGAAGCGTCCACGCCGGTGGGAGAATTCGCGTTGATGCTGTAAAACTGGTGCACACCATCCGCACGAACATAGTTGACCGACAAAGTAGCTCCGCGAAAGAGCTGCTGGTCCACACCGAACGCGTAATGCAACGTGTAAGGAGCGCGAAGGTTCGGCGACGCCTGCACCGTCTTATTACCAGAGGTCAAATTGCCCCCACAGGCAGACACGTTCGTCGGAGAGCAAGTAGCCGGCGGAAGCGTAATCTGTGTCTGAAGCTGATTCGTACCGTTGGACTCAAACGTCGTCATGATGTTGGACAACTGGTACCGGTCATAGAAGATTCCGAAACCCGCATTCAGCACAGTCTTCGGAGTGCCACCTGCCTTACCTACCCCATACCGTACGGATATGCGCGGTGCAAAATCGTGATGGTCGGTCAGGTGGTTCTGCGTCTCATAACGGATGCCGTAGCTGATCGACAGGTTCTGACGTGCCTTCCAATCATCTTCCGCATACAGGCCCAGGTCGACCATCGTCTCATTGACCGGGTGCAAAACCTGGCTGATGGTGAATTGGCTCGCCTGGTTGCTCAGATACGCCGCATTGGAGGTGGTGTTGGGGCAAACGCCGTTCGTCAGGACTATGCAGTTATAGGTAAACGTGCCATTTTCTCCAGCAGTCGTCGTGTTCCCATCGCTCGTAGTGCGCAACCTCCCGCCGAATCGAACAAAGTTCTTGGCTAACTGAATCGACGTGTAGTTCTGGACCTCAAAATGGTTTTGAATATCCGTCGAATTGCCGGTAGGTGCACCACCGGCCGAAAAGTTCCCTTGCACGCTGATGTACGGAGTTGTGTTGAGAGCGGTCTGGGTTGCGGTCTCTCGCTGATACTCAAATCGCGTCTCATTAATCACTCGTTGATTCACAATCTGCGTATCGCTTACCTGTACCGTCGTCTCCGACGAGCTGGAGTTATAACCCGCTGAAGGCAGAACCAACCCGCCAACCCCTACATTGTTCTGGTCGTTGACCTCGTACATGAAACGGGTCACCAGCGTATTCTTCTCGCCCAAAGCAAGATCGACCCGGGGATTGATATCACTACGGGACTGTGGCTCCGGATTCGCAATGGCATAGGCGCAAGTGGTCTGACCAACAGGGCAGGTCAAACTAGGATCAAACGCCGGCGAATTCGGAATAGTAGCGTTCACCAGATTATTGTCCTGAATCGACCGATGCGATCCGGACAAAGTAAAGGAAGCATTCTTCGATATCGGCCCCGAAAAATTTCCCAGCACAAAAATCGTATGATACGGCGGCTGCGTCTGGTTCGGCTGTCCGGGCGTGTTGAACGCATTCAACAAGGGATTGCCAGAATTCAGCGCCGAGGTAACTCCCTGCACATTGAACTGCCCATGAAACTTGTCCGTGCCCGGCTTGGTGAAGACCTCTACGCGCCCATAACCCAACCGGTCATACTGCGCAGAAAAAGGATTCTGATTGATACGAATCTCGCGAATCGACGACTTCGGTGGAAGTTGTCCCCCGGTGAACCCGTCTACGTAAATCTGCCCGCCGTTCGGCCCGGCCGCAGGCCCTGCCAGCGCAGACAACTCCGACGAAAGCTCATCCGGATCATCCGACAACGCATCGAGATCCTTGCCCTTCAGCACCGTGGCGCTGGCATTGCTGTCGGCATCGACGCTCACCTGCGCAGCCGACGTCGTCACATTCACCTCTTGCTTCTGCTCCTGGATCGCCATCTGCGTATCGAGTGTCAGGCTCTGCCCCGCGGCAATCTTCACTCCCTGCTTCACGAAGGACGCAAAGCCCTGCATCGTGACCGTCACCGTATAAGTTCCCGCAGGAACGCCCCGCAGCGCGTAAGTTCCATCGCTCTGCGATTGCGTGATGAGTGGCTTGCCCGATGCGGGCGTGAAAGTCACCGTCGCCCCCGGTATCACTGCATTCTCAGGATCTGCAACCGTACCCCGCACTGTAGCCCCAGTCTGCTGGGACCTTGCGACCATCGGCGTCAAGGCGACGAAAAAAAGTAAAACAATCTTCAACGTTGTGCGAAATGACATACTGCTCCTCGGTAAGATCAATCGTTGCCGTTTGTGTGCCTGCAAAGAACTACTGGCCCCCGCCGCCTTCAGGTGCACCTTGGCCCAGTGACCAGGGGGACAACGTCATCGAAGGACCGCCTGGCGCTTGTAGGATTGGTTCGACCCCCGACAATAGGGTCACGGCTGTCATCGTCGCGCTCCCCACATCGGGTTGTGAAGCCACGATCATCACTGCATCGCCCACCTTCAGATCGGCGATTGTCTTGTTGGGTAACCGGCCTAAGAGTTGCGAGAGGTCGCCGCCGGCAGATCGTCCTCCGCCCCCGGGCCGTCCCGCGCCACCCGGTGCTTCACCGCCCTGCGACGCTGGCGCGCCCGCTCCACCAGCATTTGCAGCCTCGCCCTTCGCCCTCGCTGCAAACCGCGCCGCCGCTTCTGGGGGCAACGTGCGAACATTCGAGTTTGCGGTAACAATCACCGTGACCGTCTTCTTGGTAGTCAGGTCCTTCAGCGTTACGGTTCCTTTCGAGGCATCAATGGACGCGATCAAACCGGCGAGATTCTTGAACGACCCACTCACGATCTCTTCCGCCTGAATCGATGATCCATCGTCGGACTTCGTCCCGAGCACACGCAGCTGATCGCCCGGCTGAATCTGCGCCAGCGTGCCCGGCTTCGCATCTTCAAACTTGACCGAGTCGCCGGCGTAACGACGGAACTCCGTCTTGCTCGACGTGTTGACAGCGATCTTCTTCGCACCAACCGAAACTGTCAGCGTCCCCGTTCCGGCGTCCACGGCGCTTACGATGCCGCCCGTTCCCCGCTTTTGCCAGTCCGCCTGCTCCATCTGGTGCTTCTGAGCGATGTCGGTCGACTTCATCAGAATCACCCGCGATGCTTCAAACGTTGCCGCGCTGTCCCCGGCCTTGCCGCTCGCCAGGATACGGTCGCCTACTGCGATGTCCTTCAATTCAATCGGCTGGGCAGTCTTCAAATCAGTGCTGCCTGGAGCAAGCTGCAGGATGTGTGCGCCGCTTGCCACAGTGACGGTAACCTGCTGCCCCGCATCGGTCTTCAGCGTCAGCCCATCTCCGGAGATAGCCGTTACGGTGCCGAGCTGACGCGCTGCAGGTGCCGGTGCGGCCGGTGCCTGTGCCATCAGCACAGTGCCCCACGCTGACGACGCCATGACAGGCAACATCAAGCTCGCTCTCAGGGTGGCACTCCGGAATACAGCAAATCCCTTAAACATCGCCTTACCTCTCAAAATTATTGCAATTTTTACTGTGGTCGCTTCAGGTCGAATCACTGAAGTCGCCAGTCTCTAGGAAGACGAGCCAGTTACACAAAAGTTTCCGCTAAAAAGCAGGACTTTCGTAGAGAATCGGATGAAACTGAAGCGGCGAACAGACGGGTACCTCAATGATAACCGCCCGCGCTCTTCGCTCTCCTATTGCGTAACCAGCAACTCCTTGACGGCACGCTCCAACTGTGCATCCGAACCCGTCTCCGTCTCCCCCAGCGGACGCGCAACCTCCACATCGACAGGCCGGGGATGCATCTCCATCGTCTGTCCTCGAAGATCCTGTATCCGCCACCCCGGTACCCGCACTGCCGAACCATCAATCAGCGTTTGTGCTCCCGTAAAGATGATCCAGCCAGCCGTCGGTTCTCCAACTACCTTGCCCAGCTTCAACGAACGATACCCCTCCGTGAAGTCCTCCGCATCCGACAACGACGACTCGTTCGTCACGAGCACCGTCGGCAAGCCCAGTGCCCGCTGCCCCAGATTCTGCCGCGAAGGCACCGGAGACAATCCACGCGGCGTCATGATCAGATAGTTCTGTCGCGTGAACACGTCCAGGGCATATCCGTTGATGTAGCCTCCATTGTTGTTCCGCACATCCACGACAACACCTTTCTTCGCCTCGTTCTGCGCGTCGAGGTCGATATAAAGCTGCTGCAGCGAAGCATCGCTCATATCGGCGAGGTGAACGTAACCGAGTTTGCCGCCGCTCAAACGGTCAACCAGCGCACGCCGCTCGTCGACCCATTGCCGGTACAACAGTCCGGTTGCTGCAACTGACGACACCGGCCGCACCACTACATCCCGCGTCTTGCCCGCCGTCTCTACGCCGAGCACGACCCGCTTGCCCACCGTGTCCTCCAGCATGCCGTCCAGGTTCTTCGCCCCCACGGCCTCCCCGTTCACGCTGACAAGCCGATCGCCCGGTTTAATCGAGCCCTCAATCGCCGCCGGCCCCAGAGCAATCACCTCACGCACCACCAGACCCTTGCCGGCCTCATATGCCTCACGGTCGAACCGCAGCCCAAGGTTGCCCACCTGCACCGTCTGCGGCGGCGCATTCCCCGGACCCATCGGACGATTGATACCCGAGTGCGACGAATTCAACTCCCCGATTAATAGGTTGATGTCGCGGCGCAGCTCGTCCGAAGTCTTGACCCCCGCAATATACGGAGCCCACTCATCGTGCAGCTTCAGCCAGTCCTTGCCGTTGAAGTCGGCATCGTAGAATCGCCGGTTCAGCGTCTCCCATGCCTCTTCAAACACCACCTTCTTCTCCACGTCGAAGTCGATCTGCATGGGCGCACTCACCGCAATCGTCTTCGGCGTCCGCGACTCCACCAGGATCGTCTTCACCGTGCCGTTTTCCAGATAGAACACGTCTTTACCGTCAGGCGCGAAGATATAGTTGCTCTTGCGGCCCGGAGTCGACGTCAACTGCCGCGCCACCGGCGGCTCCTTCGGAAGCTCTTCAAGGCTGTAGGTATAAAGGCTCTGCTGGTTCGCCGAGCGAGCCGCAAAGAGCAAGTTCTTGCCGTCGTTACTGATCACCGGCTCTTCCGCATTCAACCCAATCGGCAGTAACGTCAACCGGTCGCGTATGCCCTCGAAGACAATCTTCACCGGCTCGGGCTTCTTCTTCGCATCAAGCGCGGCAGGCGGGGTCGCAGGCTTCTCCTCGGTCGAGGCTGATGGCGCCACATCGGGCGAAGGTGCGGTCGGAGTTCCCGGCGTCTTCGAAGGCTTGAACAGGTCCCGGAACTCATCCTCACGGTACTTCGGCACGTGCGGCAGCAGATCCACACGCGCAATCTGGGCCTGCTCACTACGCTGGGCCGTGTCAAACAGAATGTACTTCCCATCTGGCGACCAGACCACCCCGCCAATCTCGCCGTTCGCCAGAAAACTCACCGGATGCGAATCGCCACCCGCAGCAGCCACCACATGCACATTGCGGAACGAACGGGTGTCGTTCGCTGTATAAGCCACCCACTGGCTGTCAGGCGACCACGCCAGGGACGACCCCGGCAACTCTCCGCTTGCAACCACGCGGTCCGCAACTGCGGCCCCGGCCTGCGCCGGCACCGTCAAGACATGCAGCTCTTTTTCATTGCGCAGATAAGCCACGCTCTTGCCATCCGGAGACCACTTCGGCTTCTCGTCTTCACTGCCGGCCTGCGTCAGCACACTCTCTTTCGAAGTCGCAAAGTCATACATCACGAGGTTGTGGCCGCTGCCCTCACCAGTTCCCGCTTCCGATCGGTACACCAGCTTCATCGAATCCGGCGACCACACCGGCTCGCTCTCCGCCGTCGGTGTATGCGTCAAGCGCTGCGCCTCCCCGCCGTCTTTGGCCGACGCGGCGAATACCTCGCCATGCGCAACGACCGCGATCTTCTTCCCGTCCGGCGACAAGGCGAGCGAGCTGAAGTTCGTCTCTGTCACATGGGTGACGCCAGGCGAAGCCGGAACCCCCCGCAGAGTGATCGGCACCCGTTCTGCTTTGCCTGTGGCGGTCTCCATCTTCCAGATCGTGAAGTTACGCTCGAAGACGATCGTCTTTCCGCCATCACCAATGCTCGGCCACAACACCCGGCCCTCTTTAAAGTGAGTCATCGCCTTGGCAGACACTGGCGACGCCACCGGAACCGACCAGATATTCTCCGCTCCGGATGAATCACTCATATAGAACAGAGTCTTCCCATCGGACGACCACATCGGCCAGGCGTGCTTCGAATCGGCCTTCAGGAGCATCTCGTACTTCCCACCCTCAGCCACCGGCTTCAACCACACCTCGGTCTCGTCGATATGCGCGTGCCCATTGCGCCACCACTGCGAAAAACTGATCCCCTTCGCCACCAAAACGACCGTCTGCCCATCTGGAGAGGGCGCACTCTCAAACTCCCCCAGGTACCGCTCACGGCTCACCTCCAGCGGCGTGCCACCACTCGAGCTGACGCGGAAGATATCCCCCTGCCCCGCAATATCATTCACCGCAGACGTAAAGTAAATCCACTTGCCATCATGCGACCATCCATCAAGAGAATCCGGCCGGTCGGAGTAAGTCACTCGCGTCAGTTCTCCCGTCGCAAGTGTCAACACATAGATGTTCCCTGCTCCCGTGCGCGTTGAAACGAAGGCCAGCTTCGTGCCATCGGGCGAATACATCGGCCGCGACTCGGTAGCCGGATTCGTCACCAGCAGATGCGCTTCGCCTCCGGTCGCCGCAACCGTCCAGATGTCGCCCCCAGAAGCGAATGCGATCTCTCTCCCATCAGGCGAGATTGCCGGCTCACTCAATGATGGCAACGCAGTCTGTCCCACCACACTTTTCCCAGCAAGTAACATAAAAAAGACGAGAGCGCACAGGCGCGGCCTGCGAAGAGCGAGTGACATGATGAACACTTCCTTCAATTGAAAGAGTAGGTTTAAGGAATTCTACACAGGTTGTTGGTTCTTCTCACCGGAAAGTACCGCAAGACTCTTAGGCGGCAGTACCACCGTCTCCCCCACAACCTCTACGCCACTCTGAGACGCGAGTAACAACGGAAACTGCTTCGGACGATTCAGTCCCAGAGGGGTTGCTCCCAGATTGCACATCACAACCACCGCCCCACGCGTCATCATCAGCCAGCGTCTCTCTTCATCAAACGAAACTCCTGTCTGTCCCGGCGTCCCATCGTTCAACGACGGAGACCCGCGCCGAAGTGCAATCAGCCTGCGATACCACTCGAGCATCTGCTCATGCGGGCCTTCATGCACCTCGTTCCAATTCAACTTCGAGCGAAGAAAGGTCTCCGGGTTCTCAGGATCGGGAACATCCTCCGGCGCCCAGCCAAACGCTGCAAACTCGCCGCGACGACCCTCTTTCACCGCTCTGGCCATCTCCGGATCTTCATGGTCGGCGAAGTATTGAAAAGGAGTAGATGCCGCGTACTCCTCCCCCTGGAAAATCATCGGAATAAAAGGTGCAGTCATCACCAGCCCCGCCGCGACCTTAGCCAAATCCATGCCTGCCACTTGTTCAATCCGGTCTCCAATCGCCCGATTTCCCACCTGGTCATGGTTCTGGATGAAACCCAGAAACCGTTGCGGCGATAAATCCCCGACCGGTCTCCCATGCCTTCGCCCGCGATACTTCGAATAGGTCCCGTCCTGCACAAACGTCTTCGTCAAGGCCTTCGCCAGCTTCGCCAGCGAGCCGAAATCTGCGTAATATCCCTTCTCTCCTTCGTCGCCATGAAGAACCGTAAACAGCGCGTGATGGAAATCGTCACTCCACTGCACGTCCATCCCGTAGCCGCCAGCCTCGCTTGGCTTGACGACCCGTGGGTCGTTCAAATCACTCTCCGCAATCAATACCAGCCGTCGCCCCAGCTTCGCGGACAGAGCCGTTACCTCATTCGATAGCTGTTCCATAAAATGCACTGCCGATCTATCGACAAACTCGTGCACCGCATCCAGCCGCAAACCATCGATGTGGTAGTCCTTCATCCACATCAACGCGTTGTCGCAGAAGAACCTTCGCACTTCATCACTTCCCCAACCCTCAAAATTCACCGCA
>Ga0206890_1160_pt2 | contig 20011 bp, 15 predicted proteins | sample Alteio_BWOrgHeat_58_FD_152960 | JGI IMG/M metagenome (GOLD analysis project Ga0206890, IMG submission 152960) | Enriched cells from forest soil in Barre Woods Harvard Forest LTER site, Petersham, Massachusetts, United States - Alteio_BWOrgHeat_Nextera6 ... | reverse complement strand
GGGAAAATTTTACTGACGAAAAATATGGAACGTACTACAGAAATTTACAGGGAATTATTGAACATACTCATTATCATTTGGGGCAGATTGTCCTGATAAGAAAAATACTGTTGACAATTTAAAATGGGTATTGACACAGTAAAATAAGTATCCTGTATCTATCCTACCAAACAAATATACCGATGAAGCTGCTCTACCTCTTACCACTGTATTACTTTAATATCCAGCGGGTGAAGTCAAAAAGTTCCGAACGTAGTTCGGAATCCAGATACAGCACCTGGCCTAAAATACTTAGTATCTATTTTCCCGGGTAATAATAGCCGTAGGCCTTATTAATGAAAGTTGGGCTTGCGTCCACCAACCCGGTAATGGTGTACATTACTACCACACAGTCAGTTTTTTTAAGGGCGCCCGGCCAATCATATTTATCCATCTCCTTGCGGGATGCCATGTCCTCCCAATTCTTGAAAATGGCTGTTCCGAAGTAAAACCAATACTCGGGATCCGTATTCGAATTAAATAACCCATCGGTTAGAAGGGGTGAGATAAAGCTGTCACCTATGTAGATCACTTTTGGTTTTGTCCGTCCCGCGCTATCGTCATACTGAATCTCAGGATACCAATAGGCTGTAGTATCTATATGAAAAACAAGGTTGAGCAGGGATTCAATATCGTCTTCATCGTGACGTGCCTTGTAGGATTGTTCAATTCGTACAATATGCGGATGGGGCATGCGGATTTTTTTTGCCTGTTCAATGTATGAGATAAGGCTGTCCGCTGCAAAATAGGCGCCATACAAATTCCAATGAATTCCTTGTTTGTTAAACAAGGGGTGTGCTTTTTTGCCATGAAGTGAAGCGAACCATGAATTAAAATTTATTTGGTGAATACCCAGGGAGTCGGCGATACGGACGTAGTTTTTTAGATTGGTTTTACCGTCGCCGCGGCAATTTACATCACCAGGAATATCTTCGGGGAAGTAACTGGCTTTTGATCCGGAATGAACCAGTACAAACATTTTCCCCATTCTTTCCAGGGTATCTTGTATTCGTTTTAATTTCCACAACGATTCCTCCGGGTAATTATCGCCCTTGTAGTCCTTACCGCAATATGACTCAATATAATTGCCCCAAAACAAGTCATTATGACGCCCCACCGTTGCACCCACGGAATTCATGTGATTGAATAAACTGAAATTTATCTGATTAACGACTCGGATCATATCTGGTCTGAATCCAACTGCGTCATTACAATAATTTGCCAGACCCTCCTGGTATGAACCGTCCCACAATCCCTTCCAGGACGGTGTGGGCTTACGACTGATCTCTAATCGTTTTAGCGGTGCACTGTGAATAATATCAAACGATTGATTAATGACAGGGAACGCTATCAATAAAAAAATGAACCACAATAAACGTCCTTTTGCCGACCTGAGTTGTGTAACCATTGTTAAAAACGAAAATAAATAAATGGGTTAAATGTGGAAGACGATATATAGCCGGCTGATATGAAGGTCAGGATCAATAGCACAAAGCTTATGAGGTAATGCCTGCGCATAGTATACGGAGCAAAAAAAACTTTTTCCTGCAAACGTTTTCCGGCAGGAACCAGTGTGATAAAGGAAAAGAAAATAGCACAGTCGAGTATGAAAAAGTAATTGCCATCAGGAACCCAATTATTGACGCTATGCAAAGAGAACATACGCTTTAGGTAGGCCAGGGATGGCCAGAAATGTTCTAATCTAAATAGTACCCAACCCACTGTTACGATAAAAAAAGTATAAATAACGGATGCCTTGCCTAACTTATTAAGCCACTTTAATAAAAATAGCCTTTCGATCACAAGGAAACTGCCGTGATAGGCGCCCCAGATAATGAAGCCCCATGCAGCCCCATGCCAAAGGCCGGAGCAAAGAAACACTAACCAAAGATTGAAATATAACCGCCGTTTTGAATTGACCCGGTTGCCACCTAACGGGATATAGAGATAATTGCGCATCCAACTTCCTAATGTGATGTGCCATCGCCGCCAAAAATCAGTAATAGAAGTGGATGTGTATGGATCCATAAAATTCTCTGGCAACCGGAAACCCATCATAAGCGCCAGGCCAATAGCCATGTCGGAATATCCGGAAAAATCAAAATAAATCTGGAAGGTGTAACTTATCGCGCCAATCCAGGCAGTTGTAGTCCCAAGCTGATCTGTGGGCAATGCAAATATCATATCCGCAGCGTGGCCCACGACATTCGCGATCAATACCTTTTTTGAAAGCCCGATAAAGAAACGGTAGAGGCCCCGAAGCTGGTATTCTGCCGTTTCATAGGCGCTGCGATCGTAAACCTGGTCTGCGATATCGTGAAAGCGCACTATTGGGCCAGCTATCAGCTTAGGAAAGAAAATGATATAAAGTTGATAATCCCAGAAACGTTTCAAGGGTTCGTGCACTTTCCGGAAAACATCTACCACATACGTAATGGTTTCGAATGTGTAAAATGAAATACCGATAGGCAAAGCCAGTTTGGCCCATGGTATAGTACCTGCACCGGCGGCAGATAGTACCTTATTTAGGTTGTCAACAAAAAAATTGCTGTACTTAAAATAAAATAAAAGGCCAAGGTTTATTGAAAGAGAAAGGCAGAGTAAGGCTATTCGCCTGGGGCGCAAGGTCTCCTTTGCCATATAGCTCACAATGTAAAAATCGGCCAGAGTAGTGCCTAAAATAACAAAGATGAAACGAGGAGCCGCAAAGCCGTAAAAAATAATGCTGCCTAAAAGGATAAATAAATTTTTATACCTGCGTGGAGCAAGAAAATAGCCGATAAAAAAAATCGGCAAAAAATAAAATAAAAAGATAATACTGCTGAAGACCACGGGACTTACCTATAATATTGCAGATCAAGATAGTAATAAAACACAAATAGCCCCAGCAAAACGGTCTTGCTAACAATTATTTTCCAGATCATGCGAGATCGCCTCACGTAGCAACACAATAAATGCTAAAGAACTAAAAAATCTAAGCGAACATTTTTACGATGATAAACACCTCAATGGCTAAAAAGACCGCAGCCGTTATAAAGCCTTCGTTTATTTTTTTGAGGGAGATATTTATGAACATAGATTGTATTTCCACAAGCGCTCTTATGGTCATAACCATTACTATTGATTCCGGGTTGCCTATCGCGGCAACTATCAGTATTCCTATCCCCATAGCTAGATTCCTTGATGCATATTCATATCCCGCATGCCTTGCCCCTTTTCCTTTCACATCCACACCCTCGGCGCTATTCTCAAAGATTTGAGCAGGCTTAAAATACCCTACAACCCCATAGCCTATATTTGCCAACGCAAACAACCCGGCAATAATTCTCACATACATTGGTAGCAGATTAGTTGCGATCATGGCGCTTTGTTTTATTGGTCCGGAAATTACTCAATCAAATGTACAAAAAGGCATCGTTGTAGTGCGCGGCCGAGTTAGTCCCTGGAAAATACAGGAGGATGCTCCGCCAGTGGTCTATAAAACCTAGGATGCCGTCGAATTTTCCTGTAATCAGTCTCTTTACTTCGTCTCCCCACAGGGACGTATAAGAACATATCCGCCATTTTCGATGATGGGGGATGACTGTGCGATTTCAGCCGCCCGATCCAGTGATTCCGCTTTTATGACAATAAATCCGCCCTCCGTCGTATCGGGAAAATGATACGCCTGGGTTCCGTCAGCGTCAATCCGTTTTCCGTCCGACTGAAGCGGATAACCTATCTCCAATTGCTCCGCTTTAATAAGTCTCGACATCCACTCGCCCCATGCTGCCATATGTTTTTGCTGCGCTTCTTTTTCAGCTTTGTCAAGGTTATCAAATCGCAACGCCATATTCCCGCCAAAAAATGTGAGCATGTATTTTTTCATATGGATTTGGATATTTGTGCGGCAAAAATAGCAAAACGGGTTGTGCCCTATTTCTTTGATCTGCAAAAATTTGAATTTCGAATTTTTGTACTTTGGATTTTAGATTTTGTAATTTCGAAAAATATTTATTTACCTTGCATCCGACATATGAATTACAGAACAGGTAAAAGACTAACAGATGAGCACTTATTCAAAAGAAAAATTGCACCATGCTTTAAAGCATTTCTTCGGCTATGATGAGTTCCGCCTCACACAGCTTCCCATTATTGAACATGTTCTGAACGGCGAGGATACGCTCGCCATCATGCCTACAGGAGCGGGCAAATCTATTTGCTACCAGCTTCCGGCCATGTTGCTTGCGGGCATTACCATTGTGGTATCGCCCTTAATAGCGCTGATGAAGGACCAGGTGGATGCGCTCGTAGCCAATGGCATTTATGCAGCCTTCCTCAATTCATCGCAGTCGCAGGAGGAGCAGCAGCATGTGATCCGTAATGCACAGGAGGGCAACATTAAACTGCTCTACATAGCCCCGGAACGCATACCCGCAAATAGCGAGGCGTTTTTTGCCTTCTTACGGAAACTTAACCCTTCCTTGTTTGCCGTTGATGAAGCACACTGTATATCGTCATGGGGCCACGATTTCAGGCCAGAGTACCTGAAGCTTGCTGTATTGAAAAAGCAGTTTCCCGGCATACCGGTAATTGCCCTGACTGCCAGTGCAGATAAGGTAACACAGAAAGACATTGTGGAAAAGCTGGCGTTGCATCATCCGCAAATATTTATCTCCAGTTTCAACCGGCCCAATATTCACTATTTCATACAGCCGAAGCGCAATGCGTTCGGACATATTTTGGAATATGTAAAAAAGCACAAAGACGATTGCGGCATTATTTATGCACTGTCGCGCGCCTCTACAGAGGATATTGCCGGCAGGCTTTATGAGGCGGGAATAAAGGCTGCGCATTACCATGCGGGTATGGATGCTGCCGAGCGCAGCAGGGTACAGGAAGCCTTTCAGCGTGATGAATATAAAGTGATCGTGGCCACCATAGCCTTCGGCATGGGCATTGATAAATCCAACGTCCGCTTTGTCATTCATCATGATGTATCCAAGAATATAGAAGGTTATTACCAGGAAACCGGCAGGGCAGGGCGCGATGGCTTAAAGAGCGACGCTATACTCTATTACTCCTTCGCAGATATCATGAAGCTGCGCAGGTTTGCAGAAGTGGAAGGCAACCCGCAGCAGTCAGCCATTTCCCAGAAGAAACTGCAACTCATGCAGGAATTCTGTGAGCATGAGGGTTGCCGAAGGCAATACCTGATGCAGTATTTTGGTGAGCCGTTCCCCGCATATTGCGGCAGCTGTGATTACTGTCTTAGCTCCTTAGAAGAGAAAGACGCAACAATTGATGCCCAGAAGCTGCTGTCAGCGATTGTCCGTACAGACCAACGATATGGCGCCGGGTATATCATTGATTTTTTACGGGGCTCAGCCAGCGAAAAGATCAACCCTGCACACAAAGAGCTGAAGACCTATGGTATAGGCAAGGAACTTAAAAAAGAGGAATGGCAATGGATGGTGCAACAGTTGCTGTATCATAAGTTTATTGATAAAACAGAAGACCAGTATGCCACACTGAAACTTAATGATAAAGGTTGGAAAATTCTTAAGGGCGAGAGCCAGCTGAAACTGGTGATGAAGAAAGAAAAAGAGCAGGTTGCGGAAGAAGCAGAAGACGTGGAATACAACAAGGATCTTGTAAAACAATTAAAGAGCCTTCGCCTCGACATGGCCGACCGGGAGCATGTGCCTGCCTACAATATTGTCGCGGATAATACCATTATCGAACTGGCCATGTACCTGCCCCAAAGTTTCGATGAGCTAAAACAGATATCTGGGTTTGGCGATTACAAGGTGGCCAGGTATGGTGCCAACTTCCTGAAAATAATAAAGCAATTTGCCGATGAGCATAAACTCGTCTCCAAAATGCACTTCAAAAGGTACAAAAAAGAAAGAAAAGACAAAAAAGAGCGGCCTGCGAAACCCGCTGCAAACAGCACTATGCAGGTTACTTTCAATATGTTTAATGAAGGCATGAGCATCCCGGAAATTGCCGTGCAACGCAGCCTTGCACCCACAACGATAGAAACCCACCTTGCAGCTTATGTAGCCGCCGGCGAACTAGAGATTAGTCGAATGGTATCTAGCCAAAAGCTGGAACAGATAATTCAAGCCATAAAAAATACAGGCCAGACCGTAGCATTAAAACCCATAAAAGACCTGCTGGGCGAAGATTATTCCTATGGCGAAATAAGAATGGGATTGGAATACTATAAGCGGGGAAATAGTTAATTGCCCGGTTTGGGACTCCAAATTAAACATAGCCCTGGGTTAAAACCGCGGGCTATGTTTAATACTATTTTAGCGCCATGGCAGTCTTAGTCTCTTTACTCTGTCCGCCCATAGCTAGGTAAATTTGCAATTGAGTCAAGCTGTTCAAAATAAACACGTTAGTGGTATGACCAAGTTGTTCGGGAGCAATAGCTACTATGGAGTGATCAACGGGTAGTTTATTATCCGGCATTGACCTATTATAAATATCCACTGCCAGTTTTAGGTCTGACAATAGCTGCCTGGTTTTATAGTTTTCTCGAAGATCTACCAGCTTCTCGCTAATGACGATGTTTTTTTGTTCAAAATCGCCAGGAATAGTTGTTGCGTTAATATCCCGTTCTATAATGATTTTTTTCAGCTGCTCACATGCGTTGTTAATGTCATAAACCAGTTTTTTATTTTCGGAATTTGTAGCAACATGTTCATTTTGCTGTAAACTATGCAGTATTTGTTCATTGCAGAGGTAAGTGTACATGGGTAGCTGGGGTGCCGGCTGTCTAAGCCCTATCATTGTGAATTGAAGGCAAGTGAAGCCCGTTAGCAATATACTAATGATGATCGTGTTTACTCTTTTCTCCGGCTTGCGAATGCCCGTAAAGAAATATATCGGGATAAATATGAACAAAGAGAAACCAACAGCTATGAGCCAATATATTCCTGACCTTGCCCCTGGCCAATGCTGCACTGCAAACATGACCGCGATACAGAAGAGCACACCCATAAGTGTTCCGCTGATGTTGGTTATTTTTTCTGCGGTATTGTCTGTATCCTTTATTTTTATTATCGCCATTAATGGCAGAAACAACAGTCCTAGTAGTATGACGCCCAGGCACAACAACATATTAGCCCCTGGCCAATGCATAACCTTAAAGAACGACCCGAATATCAGTGCGGCAACGGATATCGCCCCGCTCACCATCATTGCTTTTTTCATGACATAATAATTTTTGAACGTTAATAAATTGATGGTTTCTTCATCTATTTCATGCAGGCCATTGTTGCACAATTGCTGTATGGCTTGTTTATAGAAGCGTTCAAAGTCATCACCCTCTTTGAACTGTTGTTCCACTTTACAGCAAATATGATCCAGGAGGTTCAACTGCAGGTCCTCCATTTCAACGCCATTACGTCTAATGTCGTTGAGGATATATGCTACTTGCTCGTCAGTGATGCAATACATTGAGTTCTTTATTTAGCGGTACGCAATAACAATATTAACGTCCGGACAACCTGTTTTGTTATAGCTTTTCTTGAAACGGAGTATTGTTTTTATGTTAGTACATAAGAAGCAAGCGGGTTCGCAGTCACCAGGTTATGAATGGTTTGTAAAAAAACAAGCAGCTCATTTACCGATTCTTTAGCAGCATTTTTGCCGGGTTTAGTTAGCGCGTAATACTTACGCGCCCGCTTGCCTATAAAAACCTCCTCGGCTTTTACTAATCCGTCAGCCTCCAGTTTGTGCAGGGCAGGGTAGAGAGATCCCTCTTTTACCAATATCCTGTCGCCCGACATATCCTTCACCAATTGCGTGATTTCATAGCCATACATGCGCCCTTTCTCTTCTAGAAGCCTCAGAATTATAGTGCTTAATGTTCCTTTTAATAGCTCAGTTTGATTCATAGTTTGTTGTTGCATCGGTTAACAATACATCGCAAAACTATGTATTAATTTTTGAAACAACAAAATATTTTAAAATTTTGCTGAGAAAATTGTTGTTTCATTAAGCCATTAGGAAACTAGGTTATCGAGCAATTAACTAATCTTCCCCCAGTGAGATTGCTTCCCCTGCTGCACCAGCATATTCTTTATAGGCAGATGTTGCAGCAGATTAAGCCCCGGATCCTGTAAGATCATTTGTTGTGCAGCCTTCCGGGTTTCCTCAAGTATAGCGCCATCAAGTACAATATCCGCCAGCTTAAATTTGAGTATGCCGCTTTGTTTTGTGCCATACATATCGCCGGGCCCGCGCATGGCCAGGTCTTGCTCGGCAATCTTAAAACCATCAGTAGTGGATACCATGATTTGTATGCGTTTATAGCTTTCGTCAGAGAGTTTATTGCCTGTAAGCAATATACAGTAAGACTGATCAGCGCCTCTGCCTACCCGTCCCCTCAACTGGTGCATCTGCGACAAGCCAAATCGTTCCGCGCTCTCTATCAGCATCACGCTGGCATTGGGTACATTTACGCCCACTTCTATAACTGTTGTGGCTACCAGCACATCGGCCTCACCCTTTACAAACCGCTGCATATTTCGTTCCCGTTCTCCCGCCTCCTGCCTGCCATGCACCATAGCTATTCTATACTTGTTTTCATTAAACCAAATTTTCACCTGTTCATACCCCGCCAACAGGCTTTCATAATCCATCTTTTCTGACTCCTCAATAAGCGGATAGACAATATACACCTGCCTGCCTATATCTACTTCCTTACGCAGAAACTCCATTACTCCCATGCGCAAAGCGTCCTTACGATGAACGGTTTTTATTTCTTTTCTGCCCGGTGGCAGTTCATCTATTACCGATATTTCGAGGTCGCCATACAGGGTCATCGCAAGCGTGCGTGGAATAGGCGTTGCCGTCATTACCAGCACATGTGGTGGCATCTCGTTCTTCTTCCATAGCCTCGCGCGCTGCCCCACACCAAAGCGGTGTTGCTCATCTATCACTGCCAACCCCAGGTTCTTGAATTGCACGCTCTCTTCTATCAGTGCATGTGTGCCCACCACTATGGGTATGCTGCCATCTGCCAAGCCTTTCAATATCTCTTTACGTGCTTTGCCTTTTATGTTGCCTGTAAGCAGCTTTACGGCAATGCCCATGTCGGCCAGGAGTTCTGAAATGCTGAAGTAATGCTGTTGTGCCAGTATTTCGGTAGGTGCCATTATGCAGGCCTGGAAGCCATTATCCAGCGCCAGCAGCATAGCCATTACAGCCACGATGGTCTTGCCGCTGCCCACATCACCCTGCAAAAGCCGGTTCATTTGTTTGCCCGTTGCTGTATCCTGCCTTATCTCCCGAAGCACCCGTTTTTGGGCATTGGTAAGTTCAAACGGCAAGTGCAGCTTGAAAAAGTTATTGAAGTTATCCCCCACTTTTTCAAATCTCCATCCCGGCTGGGCCGTATGCTGCAGGCGCAATCGGGCTATCATTAACTGTGAGATAAACAGTTCTTCCCATTTCATGCGATAGCGGGCAACCCGCTCATGGTCTTCAGAATCCGGAAAATGAAGCCAGCGTAGTGCGTCATACCGGTTACAGAGGTTGTATTGCCGCACCATATCGGCTGGCAATACTTCGGTTATATCTCCGGGCTTTATTTTTTCAAACAGCGCCTGGGTCAGTTTCGCGAACGACCTGTTGGTAATCCCCTTTACCTTTAGTTTCTCTGTAGTAGAGTAAACCGGCTGCATACCCGGCCTGGCAGTCTCTGCATTCCAAACCTCTATTTCCGGGTGGACGATATTATAAGAGCCATTGAATAAACCCACTTTGCCAAAAACAATATAGCGTTCATTTTCTTTCAGATTCTTCTTCATCCACTGCGCTCCCTGGAACCATAATAGTTCTATCCGCCCCGTATCATCATAAAGTGTGGCTACCAGCCGCTTTTTCCATTTATCTCCTTCTTCGGTAATATTTACAAGCGTGCCGGTTATCTGAGCATATTCCGTCTGTTCATTGATGGCGGCTATTTTCGTAAGTTGTGTCCTGTCAAAATAGCGGTACGGATAATGATCCAGCAGGTCTTCAAAGGTGCTGATATCCAGTTCCTTGCGCATGAGGTCTCCCCGCTGCGGGCCAACGCCTTTAAGGAACTCAATAGGTGTTTCTAATATGGGAGTGATATTATTGATGCAACAAAAATAGGCAGGAGAATCCTAATAAAAATGGTCAGTTACTTTAATTTTAACTGTGTATATAAAGGATGTTCAGGATTTACAATTAGCTCCTGTCTTAATGGATGAATCAGTACGTCCATTTCTTCCAAAGGTATAGTTCTCCTAACAATGGCTCGGAATTGCCGGGCAATACCATAGCGCTGCTGGTAAACCTGCGGTTTTCAAATAGCAATACAATCGGGGCAACTACATTGCAATCAATAATACGGTTATCCGCAGTTTGTGCTTTTTTAGAGTCAATCACAGGCAATTGAAGATATTCCTGTATTTCCTCAGTTTTGGCAAGCATGTAGGAACCCGAATCCACTAATATATTCACCGGAAACCTTCTTATTTCATCTTCACCTATAATATGCCGTCTTGCATTGCCTTCATCGAGTCCATTGATCAATTCTACATCTGCATATACCATTCCCATATACTGCTGTTTTTATTGTAAATTTACGCATTAAAATCAAGATTGCTTTTCCCGATATTACAAATAGAACAAAGCGTTTGTAAATTCTTAAAAATAGTTTCACCACCCTTATCCCACGCAACAATATGGTCTATATGTAATTCAGTGCCCGGATTATTAGTAGGCGATTTCCCGCAGGCATTGCACTTGAAATTATCTCGTCTCATTACCAGAAAGCGAAGCCGCCAGTTAATGTTCCGCTTTGTTTTGTGATGTGATTTAATTTCCGATTGAATATCAATGAATTGTTCTGTTTCTATTTCGGGGTTTGTTTCAATACTTTGTTCCGTTTCTACTTCTTCAAAATTGATAAACTCGACAAATTGCTCCAAAGCCTTTCTCCATGTTCCAAATCTATTGACATACATTTTACCTCCATATTTAGATAAAGGAACACGCATATCAGCATAATGTGGTTGCCTACCAAGTTTTATCCAAACCATTTCTATATTCTCAAATAATTCATCAGCATCGATATTCCTATATTGTGTCACCTCTAATCCAGCTTTTTCTAAAGCATTATTCCAGCCATTACCTTTAATGCTACGTTGCCCATTAAATCGCCGTATCAAAGTGTCCGCGTGATATTTGCCTCTTTCATTGTAGTCATTAGCCGTTATTGTTATCTTTCGCATTTCCCTAGCTACCCTTTTCAAATCACTGAGTAAATCCTCGTCAGAAGTTACTGTTTGATTTAATGCAAGTCCAGCTTTTTCTAAAGCTTTATTCCAACTGCCAAAACGCATTCCCAGAGTAGTAGAATGGTATTTACCTCTTTTACTATATTCATCCCTCGGTATCGTTTCTCTTCCAAACTCTTTAGCTACTTTCCTCAAATCATTGAGCAAATCCTCATCAGGAACATTGCGATTGTATGCTTCTAACTCAAATTTCATTTTATCTTTTTTGAGATTTAGCTTTACATTATTAACGAAAATGGTAAATTCGCTTACAATATAAGTATATGTCACAGGTTATTGATAAAAAATTGTTTTCTGCAATTGAAAAGCTAAACGATAAACAAAAAAAAGCAGTGCTTGTTTTTGTTGGTGGTATTTTAGAAGAAGATAAGCAGGAATATGATAAATGGCAGGATGCCGGCTTTGTTTCAGAAATGGAGAGCAGGTATAATTATTATAAAAATGGCGGTAAAATGATAACGGCAAGTGAAGCGAATAAAAGAATAAAGAACCTGTTAGAAAATGGCAAAAAATAATGGTTTACCACTACATTTATGAACCCCGTGCATTGCTGGAATATGAAGAAGCCATATTGTGGTATTATGAAAGAAGTAAGCAGGCAAGCAAAAATTTTGAATTGGCGGTCAATGAAAAATTGCATGAAATATGCCTGAACCCAACACAATATCACATAGCCAAAAAACATTTCAGGGAAACCTTTCTTAAAAAATATCCCTTTTCAATTATTTATTTTGTAGAGGAAGAAAATCATACCATAGTGATAACTTCTATTTTCCACAGCAGCCGAGACCCCAAACGAAAATTTACTGCATAGGGGTATTATTTCTCCTCATTCAGGGCGAAGTCAAGATTGCTTTTTCCGATATTACATACAGAACAAAGCGTTTGCAAATTCTCAAAATAGTTTTTCCTTTCTCATGCCCGTTCACTGGAACAATTTTTATATAGTATTCTGCAATATAATTTAAGCGCATGCCCAGGATCAATATTAAATGGATAATAACGATCTGCCTTGCAAACGCAATGCTGATCTATAGTTGTAAAACCCACTTTAAGCTGGCGAACGAAAGCTATACTTTAAAACAAAGCCCGGAGAATGTAGCGAATGGTAAAAACCTGGTGTTTACTTCATGTAGCGGATGTCATTATAATCGTACTGCAAATAAGCTCATAGGCAACCGCATGAACGATCTTCCGCGAATACTGGGTAAGCTATATTCCGCGAATCTTACCAATTCGGAAATGTATGGCATTACCAGGCACTATACAGATGCACAGCTATCCTACCTTATAAAAACGGGCATAAAAAATAATGGGCGCTTTATTCCCTATATGCTGCGTCCCAACATGGCTGATGCCGATGTAAACGATATCATAGCCTACCTGCGGTCCAAGGACGCTGCCGTTGCAGCAGGAGACACGACTGTAGGAACGACACACTTAAATTTCTTTGGCAGGCTGGCGATACATACCCGTAAGCCCGAGCCATTCGTGGAGAACATACATAGGCCTGATGACGCAATAACAAATGGCCGTTATTATGTGGACATAGCCGGCTGCTTTCATTGTCACTCCAAAGGTTTAACTTCTTTAAATTACCTGCACCCTGAAAAATCAAAACACTACATGCAAGGCGGAGAGAAGTTTAAAACGCCGAATGGTGAAAAAATACACGCTTCCAATCTCACACCGGATAAAGGAACTGGTATTGGGTACTACTCCAAAGCTGATTTCCGTAAGGCTGTAAAAGATGGAGTGACGCCCGACGGAAGGCAACTTCGTCCGCCAATGGATAAATATGATCACCTCACTGATAAACAGGTAGATGATGTGTACGCTTATATTCAAACCCTATCGGCCAAATATCACCATGTGAAAGGACAAACAGAAATGGATAAATAGAATTCCCCCGCCGAGGAGAATCTTACCCTCGGCTAATCCAACAACATAGTTTGATCGCAAAATTCAGTTCCCGCGCTTGCAAAAATACAAAGCCCCTGCTTTCGCAGAGGCTTTGTCGTTGCTGCAAGACAAGTAAATAATTACTCTTTGCAGCCCTGAGGTTTGGCACCGAGGCAAAGATACTGATTCCTATTATAAGATCGAAGCTTTATTTGTACATAATACTTCCCTTTAGGATGGCCGGGGTTTTCTCGAGTATACGTAACTCCGCTTCTCCTTTGGAGAGGCCGGGAGAAGCCTTCTCGCGTATACGCAACATCTCCTCCCCTCGGGGGAGGCCGGGAGGGGCCTCTCACATTTTCACCCCCCTCAATCTGGTTTTTACCGCGCCGTTTGCATCCCAAACCTCAATGACATATACACCCGCAGCCAGCTTGCTGATGTCAATTTGCTGTTCACTACCATGCGCGGTTCGCAGGTACACCTGCCTGCCATACAGATCATACAATCCTACAACGTCTGATGGTTCAACCCCGGTAACTGTAAACTTGTCAGGCGATGGATTAGGATATACCTCTATTTTCCCGTTCAGTGGTAGATTACTTACGCCAAGAGCAATACCAAATACCTCCCTGACTCGGTTATTTAATTCGTCTGCTATATACAAGTTTCCCTTTTTGTCAAATGCGACACTCCCCGGCCATGACAACTCACAATCAACTGCCTGGCCGCCATCACCCGCAAACCCGGGCGTACCATCCCCTGCCACCGTTGTCATATTGCCCGAATTTACGCGCCTGATACGGTTGTTGTTTTGGTCAGCTATATATAATCCACCTGGCCCCGAGACTACGTCTGCCGGAAAATTCAGCCCCGCCTCGTTCGCAGGCCCGTTATCTCCTGAATAGGTACCAAATCCCGAGCTCACCCCATCGCCATTACCTGCAAAGGTGGAGATAGTACCCGAAGTATTGATTACACGTACCCGAAAATTATCCACATCGGCTATAAACAGGTTGCCGGCTTCATCCACGGTAAGCCCCGCCGGATTATTAAATAAAGCATCCGTGGCGGGCCCTCCGTCTCCGCTAAATCCCATATTATCGTTGCCGGCTATAGTAGTAATGATGGCGGCCACAGTTATCTTATGGATACGCCCGCCGTCTGAAAGATACATGTTTCCCGAGCCATCAAAAGCTATCCCGGTAGGTCCGGACAAACTATAATCCGTGGGGTCAATACCCTCGGCGTAGCTGCCTCCTCCCCCGGCAAAAGTGGATATATTGCCAAATACATCTACCTTCCTTATCCGCGCATTGCCCGCATCGGCTATGTAAAGATTATTTATTACATCCACAGCCAGGCAGCCCGGGGCATTTAGTTGAGCGAGGTTAGCTGCCCCGCCATCCCCGCTAAACCCGGCGGTTCCATTGCCTGCTATTGTAGTGATAATGCCACTTGTGTTTACCTTTCTCACAACAGAATTAAGCGCATCAGAGATATATAGATTACCAAACCCGTCCACTGCCACACCCATCGGATAATAAAACGAAGCCGCAGTAGCCGATGCACTGTCGCCCAGGTACAAAAGTGACCCATCACCTGCAACAGTTTTTATGATCTGCGCACTCCCAAAAAGTGGCGGTAAAAGAAAAGCAAACAATACTTTCTTCATCTGATAAAGGTACTTAGGAAAGATAAATAAATAAAATAGCACAAGTCCTCGGGAAGTAGTATCGTCCAAACTGCGTTGTATCTATCCTGCTTCGTTGCGTCGCACCCTTGTGTAACTGTTTCTTTATTGAACCTGTCCCGGGACAATAAAGAGCCGCTGTTCAAGTGTTATCATAAATGCATCCACCGCATGTAAAAATTAAAAACAAAGGAGGCCAACCGGCCTCCTTTGCAAACATAACAATTGGTGTAAGATTAATCCTTAACGAATTGCTGAACTGAATTCAAATCATTGCCATAAAAATGGATAAAGTAAGTGCCTGCGGCTAAATCGCTCACAGATACTGACTGACTTAAACCATTAGCAGACTTTACAACCTGTCCTGTAGCATTGACAATTTCTATACTGTTAATAGTAGCAGTAGTAGAGTAGTTTAGCGCAACTGTAGCCGGGTTCGGATATATGGATATTTTCATATCTCCAGACTTAACTGTGGGAACAGATGACGCTGAGGCTTTGCTGGTAACCATAAAAGGGCTAAGAGAAGTAATGCCCGTTCTTGCAAGTGCATACATGGAGCCGATAGTGCTTGCGGCAGCAGGAGCTTGAGCATCCCATGCACCGCTGGTGTAATGCGATATGTATGCTGAAGCAGTATTAAAACTGTTTACTTCCATATCACTGCTCCACATAGCGAGCATATTATAGTTAATGCTGCTTGCGGTGCTGGACACAAACCAGGTAACATTTACCATTGGATCCGTTGTGGACAGTAAAGAACCGGTTGTTCCGTTTGATAATACACCGTCAGCTACACTCATACTTACATTACCAGTTGAGGCGCCGGCATTTGCCGTTAAAGCCATCGGCGCGAAGTTTGCCGCCGAGCCTACTTTAAAGGTATCTGTTGCACCTGCTAACAGGTTCATGATGAGCGTGCCGGTACCGTCAGTCATTACATAGCTGTTAGCTGTTCCGCCATTTACCATCGCACCGGTAGCTATATCCAGGTCATTAGTGCCCAGTTTTATATCACCTGAGATGAGAGCCAATGCCCCTTGTATGGTAAGATTCGAGCCAAGCATGATATTATCGCTGCCGGTTCCCATATTTACGGTAAGGTTATTAAGCGTGTTACCGCCGGTTGCGAAAAGCAATGGACTGGTAAGGCTAAATGTACTATTTACAACAATATTGGATAATGTGCTCCCCGTCAATGTGCCTGTTCCTGATGATGCTACATCAGCAGTTGGGTTTAACGTGAGTGTGTAGCCATTGAGCGCTAAAGTTCCCGCACTGAGTGTAAGCAGGCTGTTTATACTAAGGCTGGAACCAAGTGTTGCGGCGCCGCTTAAAGTATTTACAGTTAGTTTATTCAGCATACTCCCTGCGCCTGTTGCAAAGCGCATAACGCCGCTAAGGCCACCGGTTGCGTTTACGATAATGCCGGATAAAGTGCTACCGGTAAATGTGCCTATTCCCGAGGCTGATATGTTAGCAGTTGGGTTCAGCGTCAATGTTTGTCCGTTAAGCGACAATGTACCGCCTGTAAGTGTAAGCACACCATCCAAACCGAGGTTTGAGCCAAGAGATACACCATTGCCTGCACCCGTATTAACGGTCAGGTTGTCGAGTGTGTTTCCGCCAATCGCAAAGCGCAGCGCACCTGTAAGGCTTCCCGTTGGGTTAGCTATGATACTTGACAATGCACTGCCGGTTAATGTTCCGGTACCTGATGCCGATAAATCAGCAGTTGGGTTTAAAGTAAGCGTATGCCCGTTGAGCGACAATGTGCCCGCCGTAAGCGTAAGGACGCCGCTTAGACCGAGGTCTGAAGCTAGTGTTGCGCCGCCTGTGCCCGTATTCAGTGTAAGGCTGTCGAGCATACTACTTCCTGTTGTGAAGGATAGAGGACTGGTAAGCCCACCTGTAGTATTCACAACCAAGTTTGACAGGGTGCTACCTGTAAGAGTGCCCGTACCTGCAGCTGCTATGTTGCCTGTTGGGTTTAAAGTCAGCGTATTACCTGCAAGCGTCAATGCGCCTGATGTAAGAGTAAGAAGGCCGCTCAAAGCGAGGTTTGAAGCCAGTGTTACTCCACCTGTTACTGTGTTCACTACAAGATTATTAAGCATGTCACTGCCTGTAGTAAAGGGTATCGCGCTGGTAAGCCCGCCTGTAGTGTTCACCACCAGGTTAGATAGTGTACTGCCGGTAATGGTACCTGCTGTTGCTGCTATATTGCCCGTTGGGTTCATAGTCAGCGTGTTTCCTGCAAGCGCCAATGCGCCTGAGGTCAGCGTAAGCAGGTTGTTTATATTAAGGCTTGAAGCCAGTGTGGTAGCACCACTTACTGTATTGATAACAAGATTATTAAGTACACCGCCTGTGCCTGTTGCAAAGCGCAGAACTCCGGTAAGGCCACCTGTTGTATTTACAACCAGGTTAGATAATGTACTGCCTGTAATGATACCTGTGCCTGCAGCCGCTATGTTACCTGTTGGGTTCAAAGTCAGCGTATTACCTGCAAGCGTCAATGCGCCCGAAGTAAGGGTAAGAAGGCCGCTCACAGCGAGGTTTGAAGCCAGTGTTACACCGCCGGTTACTGTATTCACTACAAGATTATTAAGCATGTTGCTGCCTGCTGTGAAAGGTATTGCACTGGTAAGACCACCCGTGGTATTCACCACCAGGCTAGATAAAGTGCTGCCAGTGATGGTGCCCGCCGTAGCTGCTATACTGCCTGTTGGGTTTAAAGTCAGCGTATTACCTGCAAGCGTCAATGCGCCTGAAGTAAGAGAAAGAAGGCCGCTCAAAGCGAGGTTTGAAGCCAGTGTTACACCGCCTGTTACCGTATTCACTACAAGATTATTAAGCATGTCACTGCCTGTAGTAAAAGGTATCGCGCTGGTAAGTCCGCCGGTAGTATTCACCACCAGGTTAGATAATGTACTGCCGGTAATAGTACCTGCTGTTGCTGCTATATTGCCCGTTGGGTTCATAGTCAGCGTATTGCCCGCAAGCGCCAATGCGCCTGAGGTCAGCGTAAGCAGGTTGTTTATATTAAGGCTTGAAGCCAGTGTGGTGATGCCACTTACTGTATTGATAACAAGATTATTAAGTACACCGCCGGTGCCTGTTGCAAAGCGCAGAGCTCCGGTAAGGCCACCTGTTGTATTTACAATCAGGTTAGATAATGTACTGCCTGTAATGATACCTGTGCCGGCTGCTGCTATGTTACTTGTTGGGTTCATGGTCAACGTATTGCCTGCAAGTGTCAATGCGCCTGAGGTAAGTGTAAGAAGGCCGCTCAAACCGAGGTTTGAAGCCAGTGTTACGCCTCCGGTTACAGTATTCACTACAAGATTATTAAGCATGTCACTGCCTGTAGTAAAAGGTATTGCGCTGGTAAGGCCGCCGGTAGTGTTCACTACCAGGTTAGACAAAGTGCTACCGGTAATGGTGCCTGCTGCTGCTGCTATATTGCCCGTTGGGTTCATAGTCAGCGTATTACCTGCAAGCGCCAATGCGCCGGAAGTTAACGTAAGCAGGTTGTATATCGTAAGGCCCGAAGCCAGCGTAGTTGCACCGCTTACTGTATTTATTACTAGATTATTAAGCACAGCGCCGACACCTGTAGCAAAGCTCAGAGCGCCGGTAAGTCCGCCTGTAGTATTCACCACCAAGTTCGATAAAGTACTGCCTGTAATAGTACCTGTACCCAATACCGATAAATTACTGGTTGGATTCATGGTCAGCGTATTACCCGCAAGCGTCAATGTGCCTGAAGTAAGTGTAAGAAGGCCGCTCAAACCAAGGTTTGAAGCCAGTGTTACTCCGCCCGTTACTGTATTCACTACAAGATTATTCAGCATGTTGCTGCCTGCTGTGAAAGGTATAGCGCTGGTAAGGCCACCGGTTGTATTCACCACCAGGTTAGATAAAGTGCTGCCGGTAATTGTGCCTGCCGTAGCTACTATATTAGCCGTTGGGTTCAATGTAAGCGTATTGCCTGCAAGTGTCAATGCACCTGACGTAAGCGTAAGAAGGCCGCTCAAGCCGAGGTTTGAAGCCAGTGTTACACCGCCTGTCACCGTATTCACCACAAGATTGTTCAGCACGTTGCTGCCTGCTGTGAAAGGGATTGCACTGGTAAGCCCGCCCGTAGTGTTCACCACCAGGTTAGATAAAGTGCTGCCGGTAATGGTTCCTGCTGTTGCTGCTATATTACCTGTTGGGTTCATGGTCAGCGTATTGCCAGCAAGAGCCAACGCGCCTGATGTAAGTGTAAGCAGGTTGTTAATCGCAAGGCTTGAAGCCAGTGTTGTTGCACCACTTACCGTATTTATAACAAGATTGTTCAGTACACCGCCTGTTCCTGTTGCAAAGCGCAGAGCGCCGGTAAGGCCGCCTGTGGTGTTTACAACCAGGTTAGATAGTGTGCTGCCTGTAATGATACCTGTGCCTGCTGCTGTTATATTACCCGTTGGGTTCATCGTCAGCGTATTGCCTGCAAGCGACAGTGTGCCTGATGTAAGCGTAAGAAGGCCGCTCAAACCGAGGTTTGAAGCCAGCGTTACGCCGCCTGTTACCGTATTCACTACAAGATTATTCAGCATGTTGCTGCCTGCTGTAAAAGGTATTGCACTGGTAAGGCCGCCTGTAGTATTCACCACCAGGTTAGATAAAGTGCTGCCGGTAATGGTGCCTGCCGTAGCTATTATATTAGCCGTTGGGTTCAGAGTCAAAGTATTGCCTGCAAGCGTCAATGCGCCTGAAGTAAGCGTAAGAAGGCCGCTCAAGCCGAGGTTTGAAGCCAGTGTTACACCGCCTGTCACCGTATTCACCACAAGATTGTTCAGCACGTTGCTGCCTGCTGTGAAAGGGATTGCACTGGTAAGCCCGCCCGTAGTGTTCACCACCAGGTTAGATAAAGTGCTGCCGGTAATGGTTCCTGCTGTTGCTGCTATATTACCTGTTGGGTTCATGGTCAGCGTATTGCCAGCAAGAGCCAACGCGCCTGATGTAAGTGTAAGCAGGTTGTTAATCGCAAGGCTTGAAGCCAGTG
>Ga0206890_1153_pt1 | contig 20058 bp, 21 predicted proteins | sample Alteio_BWOrgHeat_58_FD_152960 | JGI IMG/M metagenome (GOLD analysis project Ga0206890, IMG submission 152960) | Enriched cells from forest soil in Barre Woods Harvard Forest LTER site, Petersham, Massachusetts, United States - Alteio_BWOrgHeat_Nextera6 ... | reverse complement strand
TTGTCTTGCAGGCGCTCAAAGTTGATCTTTACAGCCATGGAATGAAAACCTATCTCTTCAGCGGCTTTCGAGATGCCCAGTAAGCTTGAACCTTCCCTGCCTGTGTGGCTTCTTTTCCTTAAAAAAGTTAAGGGAATATTCCTTCCATAGTGCTTGGATATAATGCGCAGGCAGGTGGGACCGCAGTCCATAATATTAGGCTGTATGATATGTGGGAACCTGGCCAATGATCAGTTATTTTATTGCAAAGTATCATTTTTTCATAGTTTTTCATAACGATCGAATACAGAGTGTTAGACATTGATATTATTACCATTTTGGTCCAATCTGATCCGGAAGTATCATGTTTTAGAAAGTTACATTACTGCATCCCGTACATAAATTACCTGGATATACTACGCAGGAGAGGCCTGCTTAAGTCAGACCACTGGCGTTACAGTGGCTTATTTCCACCACCACGCGAAACCAAAGGACAGGTAGCGAGGCTGCGCGTTCAGGAGCCTTACAGTCCGTGGTTTACCGGTCATTATTCTCAACAGCCAATACGGTCTTTAAATTCAGGTCGTGGGCAGCGCGCATTACGGCTACTACGTTATCTGCCGTGGCCTGTTTGTCAGCATTGATCACTACTGTTGGCTCTGCATCCTGCGATTTGGCGATGGCGCGGGCTATGAATGGTTTAAGGGAATCTGCGGGGACGAGTGTAGTCGCCACAAAAAACTCTTGCTTGTCGTTAATAGATACTACAACAGTTTGTTTGGCTTTAGTATCGCTCTTCGCCTTGGGAATACTCAGCTTCACTACATTCGGATTAGCAAGCGTAGATATAATTAGGAAGAACAACAGCAGGATGAATAAAATATCATTGAGCGCAGATGAGTGCCCCAGCGGGTCGTGTTGTGAACGTCTTGTGATATTCATCTTACTTTCTCTGATTATTTTTTGTCCTGTAAAATATCTAAAAATTCTACTGAAGCCGCTTCCATCCTGTTCACATTCTTATTGATCTGCGCATTCAGGTATGCATAACCCAGGTAAGCCAGCAAACCAATAATAAGGCCTGAAGCTGATGTTACCATTTTAGTATAGATGCCGCCCGCAATGGTCTCTAGGGAGAAGCCCTGGTGCTGCACATTGAAAAACAGTATGATCATACCAGCAATGGTACCGAGGAAGCCAAGTATAGGCGCCACGCCTGCAATAGCAGAAAGTATGGAGAGGTTTTTCTCCTGCTGGTACACTTCCAGCTTACCGGTATTCTCCATGGATTTCTCAATGAAGTCTATGGGCTTGCCTATACGGCTGAGCCCTTTTTCTATGATACGGGTAACCGGTGAATTAATGCTCCTGCAAATATCTATTGCCCTTGGGATATTATCGCTTTCGATTTGCTCACGTATGCGTATCATAAATGACCTATCCAGCGCTGAAGCCTTGCGTATAAAAAGCAGGCGCTCCACAAATACATAGACCAATATGATGGAACAGAGCAACAGCGGTATCATCAGCGCGCCACCCTGCTGAAGTAAATGCCAAAGCGAGATTTGTTCTACCGAGGCATTGGCTTCAAGTTGAGCAGCCTTAGCAAGGCTATCGGCTGCAACGGTTGGCACAGCCGCGGCTGCCTGGAGCAAAATGGTTAAAAAAGTCATGAACAAGATTTGTGTAAACAAATGTAATGAAAAACATAGCCGCCCCAAACCCCTAAAGGCGCTTATTCACGTTTAACATCTCTGAATTCTAATTATTTTAACTTTTAGTGTAGTCAGCCGACGGGCGCTTCGGGAGAAAGCCAATAAAATACGCACTGCTACAAATGGCTGTTGATTACCTGCTTTTTATATAGCTGATAGAGCGGCAAGGGTATAATTTCCATTATTTGCTTCTTTTTATTTTCATCATGAAAAAAAGCGTGTGAAAAGGAATATACATACACATTTTCTATCGCATTTTTCACATGGGCGTTACCCATCTTGTATAGCTGGGCTGCCAGTGCCAGGCATTTCTTAGCGCCATCCAGGTTATGCTTCACCACTTGCGATGTTGTGTATTTGAGCATCTCACGCACTACATCGTAGGCATTTTTACAGTTATTTTTTTTGATGGCCCCGGATAATTCAGGGATAGACTTTTCAACAAACGACGGCAACTGTTCCTGGCTGATCATTGATTTTGCTTTGATAATTAGATAGACTAAAAGTAATGCCAAAAGATTAAAAAGAAATCACAAAACTACAGCGGGGCCAGCCTATTTCATCTGGCTTAAAGCTATATTCCATACTTCGTGCTCCAGTGCGTCGCACTGGGCGTTCATTTGCTCAGATTGTGTTACTATTTGTTTCACCTCATCATTGTCCTTCAGGCTTTTGGCATTAGTGATGACGTTCAGATAGGTGCCCTTTACCGCCGCCCGGGCGCATAATGCCCCAACCCCCGCATCGCTGGCGCAGTTTGGATTTCCCTTTTCCGCCATAGCCTTCGCCAGGGCAAATGACTGGAACGCCAGTTGCATAGTGCGGAAGGGTATTTTAATGGCATACACAGTGGAAGCATCAATGGCTGCTTTACGCGCGGCCTTTTCGGCGTCGTTGCCTTTTGGCAGGCCATAAGCTGCCATTATATGGTTGTAGGCGTTGGTATCTTCGTCCACGAGGTACAGCAGTTCTTTCATCATTGCCTGGCCCTGTTCTGCATAGTTTGAGAATTCTTCCCATCGACTGTCCCAGCCTTTTTTATGGGCAGAGAGGTTAGCTACCATGGTACCCAATGCCGCGCCAAGGACTCCGCAATAGGCAGCAATAGAACCACCTCCCGGCGCAGGCGTGTCCCCCGATGTTTCCAATGCAAACCTGCGTAGCGACAGGTCCACTAATTTTTTGGCGCTATTATCCTGCAACTGGTATTCGATAATTTTTTTTTGTGGGTCGAACGGCGCGAGCTCATCCAGCCCCAGGGATTTTACGGCTATTCTTATGAGTTCCGCCTCTCCTACGCCCTTGCTCCTTTGTTGTTTTTCGAGGAAGTATTTTCCGGCGTCCAGCATAGCCTGCAGTGGCACAAGGCCTACCAGCTCACTTCCTGTTACCCTCATGCCACGTGCTGTGGCCCGCTCACATGCCGTATCGAACAATACATGCAGCGGGGTTACATTCATATTGGTCAGGTTCACAGAAATCTGCGCGATACCATATTCCTCTATGTACCAGCCGATAGCCTTCACTGATTTTAACAGGCCGGGCTCCCAAACGGGCTCGCCATACTCATCTTTCACTGTTTTGCCATTTGCATCTTTTTTTTGCCGGCCCTTCTCCCTGATGTCGAATGCAACGGCATTGGCCCTGCGGGTAGAGGTAGTATTCAGGTTAATATTGTATGCAATGAGAAAATCGCGCACGCCAATAACTGTAGCTCCGCTCCGCTCGTTAAAAACCGGGTGCCCATGGTCTGGCTTCCATTCCGGCTGCAGTATTTTTGCGGCAAACCCTTCGTACTCGCCGCTTCTTATATCGGCAAGGTTGCGCCTGTGAGGCGCGGTAGCGGCATATTCATAATGGTAAACGGGGATATGCAGTTCCTCGCCCACCCGCCTGCCAAGCTGCTGCGCAAATGCCACGGTTTCTTCTGCAGTAATACCCGACACCGGGATCAACGGGCAAACGTCGGTGGCGCCCATACGCGGATGCTCACCCTTGTGCTGGCGCATATCTATGAGCTCACCGGCTTTCTTAATAGCCTGGAAAGCAGCCTCGACAACTGCATGAGGATTACCTACAAAGGTTACTACTGTGCGATTGGTAGCCTTGCCGGGGTCTACATCGAGCAGGCGCACCCCTTCTACCTTTTCTATTTCATTGGTTATCTGCTTAATGACTTCCATGTTGCGCCCTTCGCTGAAATTAGGCACACATTCTATGACAGCATCTTTATAATCCTTCATCCTGGTATTTTGAGTGGCAAAAATAACCGTTAACACACAGATTTGAAAATTTGAAAATTTGAAGATTTGAAAATTGTGTTATAACACTAAGCTCCATCAAATAGCACAGGCATAGCTGTCCGGTAAATAAACCGGCTTCCTTAAATAAGGATTCACTTTGTGCAATTTATTTTTCGACGTTTTTTAGTTGAAAAAATGCTGCGGAATGCTCATCCAGCGCCCATTGGCCAAATGCCCTGTTAAAAGGAAGTATATTAAGGCAAGTGGCCAAAATATCCAATGAAGGATGAGCAGCAATATACTATGATAGTAGTACCAACTGATCATCGCGGTATATAAACCCAACAAAAAATATCCTATTGAAGAATTCCTGTTTCTCATGTTGAACTGGATTTGCCTTAACAAAACTATTCATTTAAATGATAGTTTGGGTACAAATTTGGTTAATTGGTTGACTGGTTAAAAGGTTAATTGGTTAATTGGTTAATAGGTTAAAGGGTTAAAAAGTTAAATGGTTGATCAGTTGCAGTAACTAGACGCTATTTGGGTATTTTAATTCAGTGACATTACCTTTCACGGATATATCCTTTGCGATGCTATTTTTTTATAAAGTGACTTTTTCTTTGTTATTAATGCATTTTTGAAAATATGAGAAAAAAATGCATTATAAAACATAACATTTCATAACATTTCATAACGTTGAAAGCAAAAATAAAAATAATATTATTTTTTTATAGTGATTATAAAAATTTTACACGTGTTTATGTTGAATGTCCAACGCCCCCACATTTCCTTACATTTTTGTCCCGATAGTTATCGGATGAAAGTTTTTTCCCGGATCTATCTGCATGATAGAAGTTTCCGAAAACACCCGCCAATAGTCGTGGATATAATTCGCTAAATTTTTAAGTCATGGGTATATATTTTAGCTTAGTAAATATACTACCATAAAAAATTATTTGTGCGATGCTACGGGTAGTAAAATCTTTTTTTCGTTGGGAACGCGCGGTGGTGGCGGGTTTCAAAAAATGGGGTTGCGGAAAAATGCGCGGACTAACACACGTTAGCGTGGCAAGGGTAGCCATCAACATCGGGGCCTTGATTGGCGTCGAGTCTGTGAAAAAGGAGACTGCGGCGAAGACGGAAATATGATTTAAGTCGCAGTATGGTTGGGAAATGGGAACATCGCCCACAACAAGCAATTACTACTGGTTAACTACGGATAATAAACTTTCTCATCTGAAGTTCCCGGCAGACCAGAGGTAGTAGCTTCCAAAATGATACGGTTAGTCACATAGTCATAGGCGAGTGTGTAGGATGTCTCGGTGGTGCTTAGACTACTTGAGGGACTTGCTCCTGTATAAATAATAACGTTATTGGTGTCATATGGTGTATAGTATATAGTGCCACTGCTTAAATCGGTTGAGTACAATGTTATTGTTGAGTCATTATCTACAATAAAATGCAGTGTATCAACAATATTAAATGCTGTATCTACAGGTACTACGCCCAGTGGCGGGAAGCCGGGCATGACAATATGAATTGTTCCATGACAAATTTTTATCCCACCAATTTTTGAAGTATTACTTAAAAATGCTGGTATAGGGCCATAATTCTTAGCCTTTTTGCACCGCGAGCAAATACAAATAATAATTGCACCCGCCAACAAGAAAATAGCTCTATTCATAACCACAACTTTATTCTATAGTGTTAATAGACTTATAACAGAAACCATGCCGAAATTAAAATATTTATTTGATTAAACGTAGGTTAGCTGGACAATGAGGTAGCCATCGACATTCGTGCCTTGATTACCGCCGAGCACCGCTTGCCCAATAGCGAAAGTCATGCATTATAATAAAAGTGGTGCGGCTTGCGTTTCTTTGACGTGAAGATTTCCCCGCTTATCCTGATATTGTTTGTCAGTCAATCCCTTTGGGCACAGGACAGTATAGTCGTAAAACAGTGGATGAATGAAATAGGACTTAAAACAGAGTTTGGTTTTGCCTATGGCGGTGAGCAGGATTTTGCCGGTATACAATACCGGCATACGGGTAGTAACAACTTTGGGTACCGCCTGTATGCAGGTTTTGGTGTAGTATCAACAGGGCAGGATAATGTTGCCCGGGAGCCGGGCACTGTTAACGACAAATACACTACTGTGGCAGCAGGTACGCTGATTGCGGGTGGTGGCATCATGCGACAATACCCGCTGAGCAAACATCTGTATCTATTTGTGGCTGTAGAAGCCAACATAGGTTATGGCTGGGGCGAGGTTGATACTACATTAATACAGCCCATTCCCGCGCCGCCTCCATCACCCTACCCCTACTACACCGACTACGACGGCCCGAATGTACATATGTTGTTTATAGGTTTGGCTGCCAGCCCCGGCATAGAGGTACGGTTAAAAAGATTTGCCGCAGGGCTGGAATTCCCGCTATCTATCACCGATGAAATAATATTAGAGGGTCATAATAGTAATAACACCCGCGGCCAGGTGGCTTTGGCTCTTTTTGCAGGCTACCGGTTTTGAATAATTTTGAATAATAAGGGGACTCGGCCGAGACGGAAATCAACCACTCGATGGTCAAAACGAACGCCCAATTCCGACCTTGCCCGCCGAATAAAGGTAAGCCAGCATTGTAAAATAATGTTAATTAACCTTAATAGTCATGCTTAACGTTGCCGGCAATTGAAATAAGTTTTGTTGTTTTAAGTATTCTTTTGATTCCTATCACACAACAAAACGAAATCTTTTGAAATTCACTTTAATCACGATTGCAATCCTGTTATATACCGCGTCGGGAGCTGTTGCACAGGAGTATGTCATCAAGGGTAAGGTAATGGATACGCTGAACGACGCGCCGCTGTACCGGTCATCAGTGACCCTGGTGCGCACGAGTGATTCGGTGATCCAAACCTATACACGGACGCTGCCGGATGGCAGTTTTACCCTGCGGGCGCCTAAGGAAGGCAAGTACATTTTGCAGGTCACCTTTCCCAGCTTCGCCGACTATGTGGACGTTGTAAAAGTGACAAAAAACATGACGGACCTCGGGCAGCTGGCCCTGGTGTCGAAGGAACATCTACTCCAGGAATTTGTGCTGACCCAGCAGATATCTGCCATAAAAATAAAGGGCGACACCACGGAGTATATGGCGGACAGCTTTAAGGTGAAAGACAATGCTACCGTGGAAGACCTGCTGAAAAGGCTGCCCGGCATACAGGTGGACAAGAGCGGCAATATCACGGCACAGGGAGAAACGGTGCAAAAAATACTGGTAGACGGCGAAGAATTCTTCAGCGACGACCCCAAGGTGGTGACGCAGGGCCTGCAAGCCAACTCAGTGCAGAAGGTGCAGGTATATGACAAGAAGAGCGACGAGGCGGCATTTACAGGTATAGATGATGGCCAAAAAACAAAAACCATAAACCTGGAACTGAAAGATGACAGAAAGAGGGGCTACTTCGGCAAACTGGACGGCGGAGAGGGCACCGATGGCTACTACCAGGACCAGGCAATGATCAATGCCTTCAAAGGGAAGCGGCAAATATCCGCCTTCGGAATAGCATCAAATACCGACAAAGTGGGGCTGGGTTGGGCCGATAAAGACAAGTTTGGCGCCGGCAATGGCGTGACAGAGATCACAGACGATGGCAACATCATGACTTACTATAACAATAACGACCAGGATTTTGGCGGATGGGACGGCTCGTATACAGGACAGGGACTGCCCGTAACACTTACCGGGGGCCTGCACATCGCAGATATATGGAACAATGATGCTAACCACATAACCGGCAACTACCGCTATGCCAATCAAATGGTGAATATAGCCGGAGACAACACTACCCAGTATGGACTGAACGGCGATACCAGCAATGTAAGCCGCCAGCACAGAACACAATACAGCAAGGGCGACCGCCATGCAATAGACGCTATGTACGAATGGAAAATAGACTCTAATACAACCGTGAAGCTTACTGCAAACGGCGGACTAAAAAACACCCAAACATCATCTATATACAACACTACTTCCCTGCTTTATGCCGGGGATGCTACGGATACGCTCTATACCAATAACCGGAATATCACCAGCACTACCGATGCGACATTCATTAATGCCGACCTGCTGATCCGCAGGAAGTTTGCAAAAAAAGGAAGGACCTTGTCTGTAGACCTCAAAGAGAATTATAAAGACTCGAAAAGCGATGGCCACTTAAACTCGACCATTGTGCCCAACAGTGCGGTCATTGGCCTGATACCGCCCGGAACTATAGATTCTAATATTGACCAGCGAAAAGTAAACGCTACCAGCACACTGGCCTTTGCAGCCAAGGCTACCTATACCGAACCGCTGTCGAAAGTTACCTTCCTGGAGGTGGATTATGGCGTAACCGAGAACAACAGCCTGGGCAGCAATTACTCTTACAATGCCAGTGGCCCGGGCGCTTATAATTCGCTGGACACGGCCTATAGCAGTAACTATAAATACAACATACTCTCCAACCAGGGAGGCCTTAATATCAGGTTTGTATTCAAAAAAGTGAATTTCTCTTTTGGCAGCGATGTAGGAGACGCCCAATACTTACAAACAGATTTGCTACATACAGATTCTTTATCGCGGCAGTACAATTATGTGAGCCTTTTTCCGAAAGCCAGTTTCAAGTACAAGATAAGCGCCCAGCAAACCCTGTCGATTAATTATAATGGCAATACACAGCAACCCTCCATCAGCCAGATACAACCGCTGAAGCAAAACACTGATCCCACAAACATAGTTGTTGGCAATACTGCTTTGAAGCAAGAATTTATAAACACCATCAGTGCGCAGTACAATGACTACAAAGTGCTTACCAACCGGTATTTGTGGGTGAGCGCAACAATGAAGTTTATCGACAATAGCATCAGCACCTCGCAAACTACTATTGACGGCATCAACAGTACCCAGTATGTAAACGTGAATGGCATGTATAGTGGCTGGGGCTATGCCGGTTATGGCTATAAAATATCTGCACTCGACATCAATGCGGGCGTTCATGCGAACTGTAATATCAACCATGTGAACGACTTTATCAATGGTCAGAAAAACACGAGTAACAATAACAGCTATTCGGCCGGCCTGAACTTCAACTACTATAAAAAAGACAAGTACGACCTCAATTTCAGGCCGGGTGTTACCTACAATGATAACACTGCGACTATCAGCACCTATAATACCAACTACTGGTCGAGCGACAATGAGCTTTCCGGGTCAGTGCAGTTGCCGAAGAAATTTGAGATCGGGAGCAGCGCTGACTTTATCTTCCGCCAGGAAACGGTAGTGTTCAACACAAACAATAATGTGATTAAGTGGAATGCCTACATCGGCAAGAAATTCCTGAAGAAGAGCCAGTTGGAGCTCAAGGTTTCTGTCTTTGATATACTTAACCAGAATATCGGCTATAGCCGAACGGCCAATGCCAGTATTATTACCCAAAGCGATTACAACACAATAAGGAGGTACGGTATGATCAACCTTGTTTGGAACTTTACCCACACGCCCGCTGGCGCAGTGGCTCCTGCAGCAGAGTAACTATAGGCAAAAAAGAGAAGATGACCGTTAAAAATTATTTGTTATGAACCGACACATATTGACCGCGATCCTGATTTTCTCGCTTTTTGTTTCGGCAAAGGGGCAGTACACTATGGCAGGCAAAATAGAGTATGAGCGAAAAATGAATGTACATGCCCAACTGGAAGAGATGGATGAAAGCGAATGGGTGAATAAAATAAAATCGCAGGTTCCAAAATTCAACAGCACATACTTTGACCTGCTGTTTGATACCGCGCGGAGCATTTACAAGCCCGGCAGGGAGGTGGAGGGAAATCCCATCCTCAAGATGTTTGGCGCGGGGACAGCTACGCAAAACGTGGTGTACACCGATTTTGGCGCTGGTAAGGTGACGGCAAATAAAACCGTCTATGAGCAGAAATTTTTAGTGCAGGACAGTGTGCGGAAAATAGACTGGCACTTAAAGGATGAATTACGCACCATTGCCAACTTCAAATGCAGGAAAGCCGTTGGCGTCATTTGCGATTCGGTGTATGTGGTTGCATTCTATACCGAGGATATAGTAGTAAGCGGAGGGCCTGAAATGTTTGGCGGCCTGCCCGGCATGATCATGGAGCTGGCCATACCGCGCCTCCACACCACCTGGGTAGCTGACAAGGTAGAGCTAAACCCGCCGGTAGAAACAGACTTCACAATACCGGAGAAAGGGAAGAAAGTAAACGAACAGGAACTGTATGAAACGGTAAAAAGCAGCTTCAAAGACTGGGGCAAGAACGCCGCCCGGAATATATGGTGGACCGTACTGTAGGAACTAAAGACAAGGAGATGGTGACGCGTGAAAAAGTTGCCATGTGCGAAAAGGAAGTAATATCTATTAACATAAGAAAATGAGCTAATGGGGCGACTTTGATTATCACGAGATAAGTCATCCCAATAGCTCATTCATTTTACAGGATCGTTTTCTTTACATCTGCAAGTATATCTTCTGTTTCCGCTTTATCAGTGCCTTCGGCATAGACACGCAGTAAAGGCTCTGTGCCGGAAGCGCGCAGCATGATCCATCCGCCATTATCGAGGTGGTATTTTACTCCGTCTATTTTTTCTATGCGATTAAAACTGTACTTGCCGAATTTTGTATAGCCGCCGTCCTCTGCTTTTTTAATGATGGCATTTTTCTTGTCGTTGTCTATCTCCAGGTCGTTGCGGTCATAATAAAAATGTCCCACTATGGCATACACTTCTTCGCAGAGCTCTTTCAGGGTCTTGCCCGTTTTCGTCATAAATTCATAGATCAGCAGGCCGTCGTAAATGCCATCGCGTTCGGGTATATGGCCTTTTACAGCTATCCCGCCGCTTTCTTCACCACCTACCAGCACATCTTCGTGCACCATTATTTCACTGATATACTTAAATCCTATGGCGGTGACCTCCACAGGCAGCCCATACACTTCACAAAGTTTTTTCACCCGGTCGGTTACAGAGAAGGCGATGACTACCTTTCCAGTCATACCCTTGTACTTATGCAGGTAGTGAATGAGCAGGAGTATAATATTATGGGCATCCACAAAATCACCGTCGCCATTGTAGAGCCCTATGCGGTCTGCGTCCCCATCTGTTGCCAGCCCTATTTTTAATTCAGGGGTAGTGGCAACGGTGCGCGATAACTCCTGCAGGTTCCTGTCTAACGGTTCAGGCGCCTGGCCATGAAAGCCGGGGTTATCATCGCAATGCAGCAGCACAGCGCCGGGAAGTAATCTGCGGACGACATTCTGCCCCGCCCCGAACATTGCGTCATAAGCCAGTTTGAAAGGAGATTTGTTGAGGATTTCGAAATCAAATTTACCTTTCAGATATTCTACGTACATATCTTCCAGGTTGATATACTCCAATAAATCTTTTTCTTCCCAGTAAGTTAAGGGCTGCGAAGGCAAGTCCAGTTCATCGGGTATCAATGCCTCAACAGCAGCAATATCAACCGGCCTGGAAGGGCCGCCATGTGCGCCTTTTAGTTTGAAACCATTGTAAGAAGGAGGGTTATGCGATGCAGTGATCACCACACCCTGGTCTGCCTTGAGTTGCAGTACGCCGAGTGAGATCATAGGCGTGCTGATAAAGCCTTTGGCCAATAACACCTTTACGCCATTACTGCATAATACTTTGGCCGTAATTTCGGTAAATAGCTCGCCACCAAAACGGCAATCATGCCCCACGACAACAGAAGGCTTGCTGCTACTTTTCAGCAACCAGTCTGCCAGCCCTTTACTCACCCGAGCCACATTATACACGGTGTATTCCTGCGCGATAATTGCCCGCCAGCCGTCTGTGCCAAATTTTATTTTATCTGCTATCATGGGATGTTAAAGATTTAGTGGCGCAAATTTATGAAAGGTTTTGTATGGGAAGTGTTATTTAATTTTATGGCATTTTCATACTCGGATTGTATTGTCCTCTCCCTGTTTTTTAGTAGATTTGATAAAATCTTTCGTTGAAAAATTACTGTTATTAATGACTACGCAGGAAAGTAAACAAATGGAGCAGGCGGGAACTGAAGCAGTAAAAAAGCTGCGTTTGGAAAATCTCAAAAATGGCCGCCCATTCATGATTAATTCAAATGATTTACCCGACAGGCAATGCTATTATGAATATCCGGATGGGTCTATTACTTTAGTTTCGATGTCTGATAATGGAAGAGAATTTATCTTGATACGAGTGCTTTCAAAAGCGGAAAGCAATAAACTCCGGTACAAATTTGGCTTAACAGAGTATAATGCCTGAACTGTATATTATCACCGGGTCAAATGGTGCGGGTAAGTCTACTATCGGATCAACCTATTTACCTTCCGACATACGAAATAACTATAGTGTTTTTGATGGAGACAAACTCTATATGCAAAAACAAAGGATGCTGTGGGAAAGTGGTATCAGAGCGATAAAAGAGTCTAAAAAAATAGCACTTGCATTTGTTGTAGAAACTTTTGAAAGCCTGGTGGAAGATGCCTTGCGCACTAAAGACAACTTTGTTTATGAAGGACATTTTACCAATGATGAGACATGGAAAATTCCGATGCGCTTTAAGGAAAATGGATATAAAATAAACCTGATTTTTTTAGGATTGAAAAACCCTGATCTTTCAGAAGAGCGTGTGCTTGACAGAACAAATAAGGGAGGCCACTATGTTCCACGCCTCATCATTGAAGATAATTTTTACGGTAATCTTGAAAAACTCAATAAATATCACAGTCTCATTAATGATCTTACCATCATTGACACATCGCAGGCAAAGCATGTAGCCCTTGCAAAGTTCATTGATGGACAAGTAGCTTACTGCGTTTCTTATAATGAATTACCCGGATGGTTTATAAAATATCTCCCGGAATTGTCGGGGAAAATAAAGAGTATTTAATTTTATGGAGTAAAAAAATATATCACTATGCCAGACATGATAACTACAATCAACCCAACGAACGGGCAGGAAATAGCATCTTATGAAGTATATGACGAAAATAAAGTAGAAAAGGCACTCAAGCAAGCCAGGAAAGCTTTTGGAGAATGGAGAAAATTGCCGTTCAGCAAAAGAGCTGCTGTATTGAAAAACATTGCAAAAGAACTGAGAAAAGAAAAAGAAAAACTGGCTACGCTTGCCACGCTGGAAATGGGCAAGCCCATCCAGCAAAGCCGGGATGAAGTGGAGAAATGTGCAAAGACGCTGGAATTTTACGCAAAGGAAGGAGCAAAGTTTCTCGCAAATCAAGTAGTGGAGACCGATGCCCGCAAAAGCTATGTTACTTTTCAACCTCTGGGAGTGGTGCTTGCTATTATGCCATGGAATTTCCCATACTGGCAGGTTTTCAGGGCTTTTGCACCTACTGTCATGGCTGGCAATGTCGTGGTGCTTAAACATGCTTCAAATGTATGTGCCTGCGCCCTGGCCATTGAAAAGATGATCATCAACGCGGGCGCTCCGAAAGGTTTGCTGCAAACGCTAATCCTGCCATCGTCAAGAATAGAAAAGTTAATTGATGATCCGGCGATAGCGGCTGTTACGCTTACCGGAAGCACAGCCGCAGGCAGCAAAGTGGCGGAGGCTGCGGGAAGGAATTTGAAGAAACAGGTTTTGGAGTTGGGAGGCAGTGATGCATACGTAATCCTGGAAGATGCTGATATGGACGTTGCGGTGGAAATTGCCGTGAGGGGGCGATTGATAAACAGCGGCCAGAGCTGTATATCGGCCAAAAGGTTTGTGGTTGTAAAATCAATACGCAAGGAATTTGAACAACGTTATGCGGAGCAAATGAAGTCAGCCACTTATGGCGACCCGATGGACGAAAAGAGCCGGATAGGGCCAATGGCGAGGATAGACCTGCGCGACCAGCTACACGAGCAGGTTTTAAAAAGTAAAGAGAAGGGAGCCAAAGTTCTTTGCGGCGGATTTATACCCGAAGGGCCGGGCGCATACTATCCGCCTACCGTACTTACCAATGTAAAGAAAGGAATGCCTGCCTATGAAGAAGAGCTTTTCGGGCCGGTCGCGGCAATCATAGAAGCGAGGGACGAAAGGGACGCATTGCGTATTGCCAATGATTCTATTTACGGCCTTGGCGGGGGCATTATTTCGAAGAACAGGGCAAGGGCTGAAAAGCTTGCTGTAGAAGAACTGGAAGCCGGCAGTTGCTTTGTAAATGACTTTGTTCATTCTGACCCGCGATTGCCTTTCGGGGGCATGAAACAGAGCGGCTACGGGCGTGAATTAGGGGCATTCGGGATACATGAATTTGTGAATGTGAAAACTGTGTTTATAAAATAATTAGCAAAGAAACATTTGAGTAGCCATAGCTAATAAACTGTAACTTTGTAATAAGTGATTATAAATTATTTTTTATGACAAAAGACATTGTTGTTACCGCTATTAAGGAAATGCCGCAGGAATTTGATTTGGATGAGTTATTTGAAAGATTAGTTTTTATTGAAGAAATAGAAACAGCTAGAAAAGAAATTGCAGATGGGAAGGGGATACCTCTTGAAGAGGTTAAAAAAATCATTGAAGGATGGCGAAAGTAATTTTATCTCCTGAAGCGCTGAGGGATTTGGAATCAATTCATGAATATATTTCAAATGATTCCGAATATTATGCTGATAAATTAATTGATAAGATCATTCACCGAATATCAATTCTGGAAAACAATTCTTTGATAAGTAAGGTCGTTCGTGAATTTAAAAATTCCTTAATTAGAGAGGTGATTGAAGGAAATTATCGAATTATTTACGAAATTTTAAACGAACGTAAAATTACCATTTTGCGAGTATATCATAGCGCCGGATTATAAAAAAAATTGTGAACGATGACAAAAGAAATTGTTGCTGCTGCCCTTAAAGGAATGCCAGACGAATTTGAGTTGGACGAATTATTTGAAAGGTTGGATTTTATCAAAAAAGTGGAAGAAGGATTAAAAGATATTGAAGAAGGAAGAACTATACCTCATGAAGAAGTTAAGAAAAAAATTGAGAGGCAGAAAAAGATATAGCAGAAGGCAAGGTTATTTCTAATTCTGATATGCAGAAGCTTTTTGAAGAATGGAAGAAATGAGAGGGCTTTATCATACCGCAAGACTTTAAAATAACTTATCGTGAAGAGCAGGTTTCGCATTTTTTCGGCGGCAACTATTGGTGTATGCATCCTGTTATTATTTTTAAATAATCGTAATCCGGCTCACATGTACACATATCTCGCTCTTGGCGATTCTTATACGATAGGAGAACAGGCGCCCATGCACGACAATTTTCCACACCAGGCTGTCGCCCTTTTGCAGAAACAACATTTTGACGTTGCAGATCCTGTAATTATTGCCACTACGGGCTGGACTACCGATGAACTTTCGGCCTCAATCAGGGAGCATAATATTCATGAAACATTCTCATTTGTAACCCTCCTTATTGGTGTCAACAACCAATACCGCGGGAGAAGCATTGATAATTACAAAACCGAATTTAAGCAACTGCTCGACCAGGCCATAGCCTTTGCCGATGGACAGCCTGGAAAGGTTTTTGTACTGTCCATCCCTGATTGGGGCGCCACCCCGTTTGCAGAAGGCAAGGACAGGCCAAAGATCGCCAAAGAAATAGATGAATATAACGCCGCCTGCAAAGAAATAGCCTTGGCCGGGAAATGCTCATACATTGAAATAACAGGCAGCACCCGCGAGCATGGCAAGGATAAAGAATATCTTGCCGCGGATGGACTGCATCCCTCCGGTAAAGAATATGCAATATGGGCGCAAAGGCTTGCAGACGCGGTGGCAAAAACATTAAAAAAATAAAATAAGGTATGATGGTCTCATGAATTACTGATCATGAGGATTGCGGAATCACTAACCCATTCAGTAATAAATCCTTAAAGTCGTTTTGCGGGGAAAGTTTTTATGTTATATTTGTACAAACATTGCTTATGAAATTTACGTTTTCCTTATGTTTTATTACCCTACTCGTAGTTTCGTTTTCCGCAGATGCGCAATTGCAAAGAATTAACACCATAGCAGGAAACGGTGTGGCCGGTTTTAGCGGTGATGGCCATGCTGCAGGCAACGCGGCGCTTTTTGGCCCTCTGGGGGTTGCTGTAGATAGTGCAGGCAATGTTTTTATAGAGGATTTTTATAACAAACGGGTTCGCAGGGTAAGTGCGGCTACGACCATTATTACTACTATCGCAGGCAATGGAGTCGAGGGATACACCGGTGATAATTCTTACGGAGCAAGCGCCGAGATTAATCCTTCAGGAGTTGCGGTTGACAGAAATGGCAATGTGTTTATCACTGATGCCAGTCATGGTGTAGTGCGCAAAGTTAACACTCTGGGTATTATTACAACAGTTGCAGGCAACGGGTCGTGGGGATATAGCGGAGATGGAGGAAGTGCAACGAATGCCCGCCTGACAGAATGTACAGGGATGACTTTTGACAATTTGGGGAATCTTTATATTGCAGATGCCGGCAATAATGTAGTTCGTAAAGTTGATACCGCCGGTATCATAACCACAGTGGCAGGCAACGACACCGCTGGCTATTCAGGGGACGGGAGTGCGGCTACTGCAGCTAAACTGGATTCTCCGGTGTCAGTTGCTACGGATAATAACGGCAACCTTTACATAAGCGATTTTGGTAACAATGTTATACGTAAAGTTGATGATACAGGTGCAATTACAACCTATGCCGGTAATCATGCTTTGCTTCCGGGCTTTGGGGGGGATCATGGACCGGCAACGGCAGCCCGGCTGAATTATGCCCAGGGTATTGCTACTGACTACTATGGCAACCTATATATTGCAGATGCAGATAACAACGTCATACGAAAAGTTGACACCACAGGGGTAATAACCACTGCCATTGGAAATGGCACGGCCGGCTTTGGTGGAGACCTGGGATATGTAAACGGGGCTAATTTGTTTAATCCCTATGGTATCACTGTTGATTATCATGGTAATATATATATTGCGGACGCAAATAACGAACGGGTCCGTGAAACTTATTACGCCTCAGAGGGTGTCACAAATACTACTCAAAACGCCGCTGTTATTGGAGCTCATCCTAATCCGTTTACCGGCCTGGTAAATGTTTCCGGCCTGGCGAAATCGGATAAAGTGGCGGTTTATGATGTTGTTGGCAAGCAGGCAAGCGATATATTTACGGCAACAGAAGATGGAACCAACACCTTCAATATTGATGCTCTCGATGCCGGTGTTTACATACTGAGGGCATGGGATGCTGACGGCAATGCAAAAGCAACAATAAAGTTAGTAAAGGAATAAATTGATTCTATAAAAGTCATTAAACAACGAAGACGGCGAGAGCCGTCTTTTTCGTTTAATGGAACACCTGGTATTGTTTACCTTACCCGATTGAAACCAGTTCTATTTCAAATGTCAGGTCTTGCCCTGCAAGTGGATGGTTAGCGTCAAGCATTACCATGTCATCACCTACCTCTGTAATCACAACGGGGAATACATTACCTGCATTATCGCCCATTTGCAGCTCCATGCCCACTTCGGGTTTCATATCGTCCGGGAAGTCGCTGATTGGGTACTCCATGATCATATCGTCATTGCGATCACCGTATGCATCTGCCACAGGTATGTTAACGGTCTTCTTTTCTCCTTGTGCCATGTCTAATACAGCGTCATCAAAACCTTTGATGACCTGCCCGTTACCTACTGTAAACTGTAACGGCTCACGCCCTTCTGAACTATCAAACGTCGAGCCATCCGACAATTTACCGTGATAGTGAACATTTACCTTATCACCCTTTTTTACCTGCTGCATAAATTTTGTTTGAAAAATAAATAAAGCGTGCAAGTTACACGGTATAATTGAGCGCAGCAATAATATTTCGTTAAGAATACAAGTGATTAAACGGGGCATTATATTCATATTAATTTCAATTATTAATGGCGCGGTATTTTTATTACTTAACATTAGATTTCCTTTTTTACTTTTAGCCTTTGGCATACGACTCACGACTCTTTAAATTATGCAATTCCACCCACGATTAGCTTTTGAGCCCTTACGATCACAATTTGCTTACCAGTCTGAAGCGCTAAAAGTGCAACTGGAATACTTACAGGAGCGGTCTCCTTTTTATAAAAGGCTTTTTAAAGAACATCATATTGACGTTCGCAACATAAAATCGGCGGACGATCTGAAATTTATTCCGACAACTTCCAAAAGCGATATACAGGAACACAACTGGGATTTTCTCTGCGTGCCGGATAAGATGGTTAAAGAGTATACCTCGACCTCCGGTACTATGGGCAGGCCGGTGACTATTGCGCTTACCGAGCATGACCTGGATCGCCTGGGTCATAATGAACATCAATCTTTTCTTTGCTCAGATGGCCTTCCCGACGATATTTATCAACTCATGCTCACGCTCGACAGGCAGTTTATGGCGGGAATGGCATACTACATGGGCATCCACCGGTTAGGAGCGGCGCTCGTGCGCACCGGCCCCGGCTTGCCTGCTATGCAATGGGATACTATCAAAAGGCTGCAGGCCAACAGCATAGTGTCCGTTCCTTCTTTTTTGCTGAAGATGATCGAATGGGCGCATGAACACCAGGTTGACCTGAAACATGCACCGGTTCAAAAAGCCGTGTGCATCGGTGAAAATATCCGCGGCGCGGATTTTGAATTAAATGCGCTCGGGCAAAAAATATGCAACGACTGGCCCATAAAGCTCTACTCCACTTATGCCTCCACTGAAATGCAAACAGCGTTTACAGAATGTGGTGCCGGAACGGGCGGCCATCAACAGCCGGACCTGATCATACTGGAAATATTGAATGAGCATGGCGATGCGCTCCCGGCTGGTGAGTATGGAGAAGTAACCATCACAACGCTGGGTGTTGAGGGTATGCCATTGCTTCGCTACCGCACGGGTGATATCTGTGCGCATTACGATACTCATTGCAGTTGCGGCCGTTTTTCACGCCGGCTTTCCCCGGTTCTTGGCCGCAGGCAGCAAATGATAAAATATAAAGGCACAACCCTTTACCCTCCTGCCATTTTCGATATACTCAACAATATTCCTTTCATCAAAGAATATGTAGTAGAGGTCTTTACAAATGAGCTGCAGTTGGACGAAATCCGCTTGCATCTGAATACCCCCTTACCGGTTGATGAATGTGAAATGAAGCTGCGCCCGATATTACAATCAGCTCTGCGTGTTGTGCCATTACTGCAGTTTCAGGCCGCCTCAACAATACACGAGATGCAGTTTCCGGCCGGCAGCCGGAAGCAGGTGAAATTTATTGATAACAGGTGAGGACTCTGAATAGAAATTGTCTCTTGGGTAGCCCAGCCGGACTTCACTGCATATCACTACCATCGGAAACAGGTAAAATGCCCAATATGCCAATGAGATTGCGTAGTGTGTGATGGTTTGTTTACATTGATTTACTATTCTTTTACCAATTTCTTCATAACCTTCCCTCCCGTCGTCATATCCACCACCTGCACTACATACACACCGGCGGCTAATGACCGTATATTTTCAACCGCTTTGTTTGAAGTGATCACTGCTTCAAAAACCTCCTGCCCCAAGGCATCTGACAGAATCATTTTACTGCCTGCGGCATGAGTGATCGTTATAACGTTACTGGCCGGGTTCGGGAATATCTGCACATTGGCGTAGTTAATCATTCGCACATAGGAAGTTGTATCCGTTCCTGTAGTATCTCTGTGTGTGGTATCACTCGCTAACCTCACTACCACCGTATCATAGCTTACTCTGCCGCACAGTTCCAGCGCCAGCACATAAGTAGTAGTAGTATCCGGGTGCACATATATACCTGATTTATTGCTGTCTATTACCACTCCGTTAGCATACCAGTAAGTAGGTAGATAGCTATCCAGCGTATCGCCAATCAGCACCGTATCGCCAGCGCTGTCTATTACCCGGTCAGGCCCGGCATTGGCTACAGCATCGCTTTTTATTACGCTTACATCATCTACCAGGTACCAGCTATATTCTGGCCAGGCAATACAGACACAGTTATGCATTGAGGTGTCAGAAACT